>Ga0181532_10000798_pt1 | contig 31437 bp, 26 predicted proteins | sample PEATcosm2014_Bin_33_FD_119768 | JGI IMG/M metagenome (GOLD analysis project Ga0181532, IMG submission 119768) | Peatland microbial communities from MTU Mesocosm Facility, Houghton, MI, USA - PEATcosm2014_Bin11_30_metaG | ecosystem: Environmental > Terrestrial > Soil > Wetlands > Peat | place...
GCCATGGTTGAGGCCAGCGCCAGCGGTGTGTTGAAAGTGCGCGTGTTCAAGAAAGACGCTTACGTGTGTGTGGAGTTCGATGACAGTGGTCCCGGAATCAAGGACCCCAGCCGAATTTTCGATCCCTTCTATACGACGAAGTCAGTCGGCAAAGGGACCGGTCTTGGCCTGAGCATCTGCTACGGTATCGTCAAGGAACATGGCGGCGAGATCGTGGCGCGCAACCGCGAAGAGGGCGGAGCGACAATTGAAGTTCGTTTGCTGGCGAGTGAGAAACCGGCGTTGGCGGAGACGGTGTCGGCCCCGCGGAGAGAGCCGGTGCTGAAAGGCCGCGTGCTCCTGGTCGAAGACGAAGAAGCGGTGTTGGAATTCGAACGAGACGTCCTGGTCGGTGCGGGAGCCGAGGTTGCCACGTCCATGAGTGTGGATGACACGCAGCAGCAGCTGCTTAACGGATCTTTCGACGTGATCGTGATGAATGGTCGTATGCCGGGCGGGTGTAGCGCCAGGGAAATGTATGAGTGGATCGCGAAGAACCGGCCTGGTTTGGAGAAAGGGCTGCTGCTGACGTTTTCCAGCGTAACCGACCCGGAGACGCGAAGCTTCCTCCAAGAGCAAGGCGTGCCGTCGCTGGCCAAGCCGTTTGAGGTAGCGGACCTGATCTCACAGGTGCGTGGGCTGATCCAAAGGGAAGGGAAACCCGCCATGACGACAAAGCAGAACGAAAAAACATCCGCAGCGATCGCGGGAAAATAATCGCAGCCGAACCCGCCTATAGTTGTTCCTGCTAGAGTTGTCCCTTCAAGTCTCGCGTCATTTCCGTAATCAATTTTTCGTTGCGCCGGTACCAGCGCCAGTGACCCTCTCGTTTGGCCTCGACCACGCCGGCCTTTTCCAGGATTCGCATGTGATGCGAAATGGTAGGCTGCGCCAGCTTTACACGCTGCTCAATATCGAAAGCGCAGAGTCCGGTCTCCTTACCGAGCGAGCATCCACCTTTTTCTTTGAGAGCACGCAGAATCCGGCGGCGCGCGGGGTCGGCAATGGCTTGCAGAAAGCGATCGAGATTGGGCGTGGCGTGAGCCATGATCAGGAAGAGTAACAGAAAGTGAGGCGCTGGCCGCGAGCCGCGGGCAAAGGGTCTGTTCGAAGCACGCAGCTCATTTTTTCACAATCGGATTGTAGCCATCGCCGATAAGGCGGGCACGCATGGCCTCGGCGTCCTTCAGTTCAGCGTAGGGCCCGACCTGAACGCGATAGAACTTGTCGGCGGGAGTATTGCTGACGGTAAAGGCCGGATACTGCTTCTTTTTCAGAGCCTCGACCAGCGCATCGGCGTCCTCCTGCCGGGTAACCGCGGCGACCTGTACGAAATAGCCGGGGCCCAGGGGAGGCGCGTCCAAAGCTGCGCTTACTGGCGCGTCCGCAGTCGGAGCCGCCGCGGTCGAGCCGGCAGGTTGCGTTTTTGAACTTTGAGTCGCGGAATCCTGAGGCGTGAGTGCGCCGTCAGCTTTCTTCTCTCCTACAGCCTTGTAAAAACTGAAATCGCTCGAAGGAGACTGCGTCGCCGGCTGAGGACCTTGATTTTTTGCGGCCGGCGGCCGAACTAGGGTTGCCGGAGTCGAACTCGGAGCGTTCAGCAGGCTGCCCGCGCCTGCCATGGAGGTTTTTCTGCCGAGTGAAAAGCCGATGGCGAAGAAGAAAGCGCAGATCAGCACAAAAGTAAAAAAAACTGCCAGCATGCGACCAGTGCCAAGTGTGATCTCTGTATCCTGCGGCGCCGTGGGCATGGGAAATACTCTTGACCTTTACCTTCCTGCCGGCGCGGGCGGCGTCGGCACGCTGGCGAGCCATTTCTGCATGCCAGAAAAGAAATCGACCGGTACCGGGAACACGACGGTCGTGTTCTTCTCGACCCCGATTTCCGTGAGTGTCTGCAGATACCGCAACTGGATGCTGGCCGGTTCGGTGGACAACAGGTGCGCGGCGTCCACCAGGCGCTGCGCAGCCGAGAACTCCCCTTCGGCATGAATAATCTTCGAGCGCTTTTCGCGTTCCGCCTCGGCCTGCTTGGCCATGGCCCGCAACATCGACTCGGGCATATCCACCTGCTTGACTTCCACGTTCGCGACCTTCACGCCCCAAGGCGCTGTGTGTTGATCGAGGATGCTCTGCAACCGCAGATTAATCTTGTCGCGGTGAGCCAGTAATTCATCCAGTTCTTGCTCGCCGAGCACCGAGCGCAACGTGGTCTGGGCAAACTGCGAAGTCTGATAGGCATAATTCGAGACTTCCACCACGGCCTTGTTCGGATCGATCACGCGCAGAAAAATAACGGCGTTCACTTTCAACGTGACGTTGTCGCGGGTGATGACGTCCTGGGGCGGAACCTCGATCGCTTCCTGCCGTAGCGAAATCCGCACCATCCGGTCGATCGGAGTGAACACCAGAATTACGCCCGGGCCCTTGGCATGCCCCAGCAGGCGTCCCAGTCGAAAGATGACGCCGCGCTCATATTCGGCCAGGATCTTGATCGAACTCAGCAGATAGATGACGACGATAACGATGCCAATGGTGATCACCGGGAATCCGAGATCCATAAAATGCCTCCAGAAAATCGCCTATTCAGAGTATGAGCGGATTGTAGCGCAAGTGGGCAACAATCGGCGGCGGCGACATGCCCGCCTGGTTGTTAAGGAAGATTCGGAGACAGCGCACTTCTCGCCGTTTTCGGGACCGGTGGGATACGTCGGAGTGAATGGCGCTTGGTTCTTGCTACACTGCGCGGTGAGATGCCTACGCTGACCGAAGCCGTCACCGCTAAGCGCGTCCGCATCGAATCGGTCGACGTCGTTCGCGGCTTGATTATGATCCTCATGGCGCTCGATCACACGCGCGACTTCTTCGGCAAAATCGGCTTCAGTCCCACCGATCCGGCTCAGACCACCATTCCGTTATTTTTCACGCGCTGGATCACGCATTTTTGCGCGCCCGTTTTCTTTCTGCTCACCGGCACCGGCGCCTATCTCTCGCTGCGCAAAAAGTCCAAGCCCGAGTTGTCGCAGTTTCTCTTCACTCGGGGCCTCTGGCTGATCTTCCTGGAAATGGGGCCGTTCCGTTGCCTCGGGTTCCAATTTAATTTTGACTATCACCTGACGCTACTTAATGTTCTATGGGCGCTCGGATGGGCGATGATTGTCCTCTCGGTACTGGTTCACCTGCCCGCGCCGCTGGTCGCTGCCTTTGGCCTGGTAATGATCGGGGGCCATAATTTGCTCGACTCCATCGAGCCCTCCAACGCGGTTTGGTCCATCTTGCACTCTCCCAATTTCATTCTGAAAAGTCCGCAACACTCCGTCTTCGTCGCCTATGCGCTGATTCCCTGGGTTGGAGTCACCGCTGCTGGATACGGCCTCGGACAAATTTACAGTTGGCCCTCCGAGCGTCGCAGAGCTTTTCTATTGCGCGCGGGACTCGGAGTTACGGCGGCCTTCGTGATTCTCCGCGGCATCAATATTTACGGCGACCCGGTTCCCTGGACCACGCAGAAATCCGCCGCCTTCACCGTGCTCTCATTTCTGAACACCAACAAATATCCGCCGTCGCTGTCGTTCCTGTTGATGACGCTCGGTCCCGCGCTGCTTTTTCTTCGGGCCGTCGATGGCGAAACGCCCCGGTTCCTGCGGCCCGCGCTGGTGCTCGGCAAAGTCCCGATGTTTTATTACTTGCTGCACATCCCGCTCATTCATCTGCTTGCGGTCGTCGTTTGTTACGCGCGCTACGGACAGGTGCACTGGATGTTCGAGTCGCCAAGCGTCGATAGGTTTCCCATCACTCCGCCACCCGGATGGGGATACCCTTTGCCGATTGTCTATCTGATCTGGGCTTTCGTTGTAGTCGCGCTCTATCCGCTTTGCCGATGGTTTGCGGCCTTGAAACAGCGGCGTAGCGATGCCTGGCTTAGTTATTTCTGAGGCCGCTTGCAATGCAGGTCGTGATTGCCGTAGTAACGATGGAGACCTTTGGTCATCCCGTGATGGTAGACCTAGGAGTTTGGGCTGACTGTGACACGGGTCATTGGGATTGTGACGAACCCACTCATTCGCACAAAACGCGAATGAGTGGGGCACCCGCTTTTTAAACCTGGGCCTTATGCCGTCACTGTTTTCGTCGCTGTTATGGGGTCGACTCGCAGGGTTAGGCCATCGACTTGGCGAATTACTATTTGTTCTCCGGCGGGAATGGGGATGGTGGAGACGGCGTCCCACAGCTCGCCGTGGACGAAGACTTTTCCGGCGGGGGCTAGCTCGGTTTGCGCGATTCCGACTTCGCCGATCAGTCCTTGTTCGCCGGTGACAATTTTGTTGCGGCGGGCGCGCACGGCGATGCTCATCAGGAAGGCGGTGATCAATCCGAGCGGAACGCTGACGGCGAGCGCGGTCAACAGGCGAACGCGCATTTCGGGAATCGGGGCGTCGACCAGGAGCAAGCCGCCCAAGGTTAGTAAGACAATTCCGCCGGTTGTGAGCACGCCATGACTAGCGAATTTGGCTTCGGCGGCGAACAGAAGGAAGGCAGCGAGAATCATCGCTAGCGCGGCGTAGCGGATCGGCATCAGGTGCATGGCAAAGGCGGCCAATACGATGAAGATCACGCCAATTGTTCCGGGCACAACCGCTCCGGGATGATTGAATTCGACGTACAGACATAACGCGCCAATCGCCAGAATGATCAAGGTGATGTTGGGATCCATAATGTAGGAAAGGATCCGCTCTTTCAGTGTCTCCTGGTAGTCGCGTAGCGGTTGCCCGGTGAGGTTGAGGGTCGCAGTTTCGCCGTTGAACCGTTTGAAGCTCTTGCCGTTCATCTGGCGAAACAGATCCTGCTCGCTGGAGGCGACGTAGTCGATCAGTTTCTTGTCGAGCGCTTCCTGTTCGGTGAAGGACTTCGATTCGCGCACGGCGCTCTCGGCGAGTTCGACATTGCGGCCCCGCTTGGCGGTGACCGAGCGCATGAGCGCAGCCGCGTCATTTTCAATCTTTTTCATCATGGTGTCGTCCGGTTTGCCGTATAGAGTTACCGGATGCGCGGCGCCAGCGTTGGTTCCCGGAGCCATGGCTGCGACGTCCGCCGCTTCCAGGATGAAGATTCCGGCTGAGCCAGCACGACCGCCCGCGGGAGTGACATAGACGATCACGGGCACAAGCGAGGCCACGATCTTGTCAATGATGTCGCGGGTTGAATCGACCAGTCCTCCAGGAGTGTTGATCTCGATGAGGAGGGCTTGGTCGTGCTTGGCGGCGGCCACGTCGATGGCGCGGCCAATGAATTCGGCGGTGACGGGCTGGATGGCGTCGTTGATTGTGATCTTCAGGACATCGGCGGAGGAGAAGGCCGTGAGAATGAAGAAGACAAAGGCCACGGCAAGGCTGCGAGTCATGGCAGGCCGCGGAAAAGCTAGTCCCGGAGCCAAGGGAGTTGCCTCAGCGGCTAAAGCCGTACCCAAAATGGCGTCGTTACCGCAGCGCTGAAGCGCTGCGCCACCCAAAATCAACATCGAGATGTTCCGCGATCCGTTCATGGGTGTGACAGTGGCTGCGCTTTCTCTGCCAGCTTGGCTGTTAGGGTGCGCTTCAGGTCCTGGGCCGCGGGATTGCCGGGTTCCAGTTGCAGCACCCGATTGATGTTCTGTTCGGCCGCTTCCATTCTATTTTCTCTCAGATCGAGCCGCGCAAGAACCAGGTAAGCCTCAGTAGACTCGCGGATGCGGAGGGAGGCTTCGGCCTGGGCGCGGGCTTCGACGGCATCGCCACGAGCTTCGTAGTCTTGCGCCAGAGCGGTGAAGGGAGCGGCGCTCGAGGGATCAATCGCGGCGGCATGGTGAAACTCGGCTTCGGCTTCGGTGCTGAACCCGTGGGCCAGCAGTTCCTTGCCAAGTTCGACGTGAAAGCGGGCGTGGGCGCGGGGATCGGATCGGGCAAATTGCTGCTCGACCCAGCCCTTCATTTGCGTGGTCAACTGGCGAAAGGTGTCTTCCTCGTAGTTGGTTTTGATACGCACGGATGCGGCCTTGGACACCGCGCTGCTCGGAACAATGCTGCCCGCGGGCGGCATCAGGGAGTCGAGCATCAGTCTCGCCTCGGCGTCGCTCGGGCGATGATCGAGCGCGGTGTGCAGTTCGCGAGCCGCGGCGGCACGATCACCGGCGAGGGCAAGAGTTACTCCCAGGTTGAAGTGATAGTCAGCGTCGCTTGGATCGTTCTCGATGGCACGCTCGAAATAGCGAGCGGCCGTCTTCGGGCTTTGGCCTCGGCGGGCGGCGACCACGCCGAGGTTGTTATAGACCTCGGCCAGAGGCAGGCGGGCGGCGACAAACTCAAATGCGCTTTCGGATTTTGCGAAGTCTCCATGAGCGTAGGCGGCGAGGCCGAGATAAAAGTGTGCCTCGCGAGCGACTGCGCCCGACATCGCTGCGCCCGACGCGGCGGAAGACGGCTGGACCTGGCTCAGGGCAATGATGGCCGGTTCATAACTGCGCTGGGCGTAGTAGGTCTTACCCAGTTCCAGCCAGGCTTGCGCGTAATCGGGATTGAGGCGAACGGCTTCGCGATAGTGCTGTACTTTGTCTTCGGCCGCAGTGGCCAGCATGCCGCGAATGTAATTCTCCAGAGCGTCCAAGCGGACGGGCGTAACGCTGGCGATGTAGTTGGCCTTAGGCAGGGAGAAATCGGCGCGGATCTGGCGAAGCAAATCCCAAGCCAGCGCGGATTGCAGTTTGCCGAGATCGGCCAGTGGAGCGGACTCGGAGGCGGCGGGCAAGAGTTTCTCAGCCCGCATGTCGAGCAACTGGGCGGTTGCGGTCAGGCGCTTGCCATCATACTTATAAGAGCCGAGCACGGCATAATCGACATCCATCTGCTCGGCAAGACGGTAGAGGCTGGCGCGCGTCGGGTGAACGCCGGCCGGAATACCCTGGCGATCGTAGGCGCGGAGCCGTTCGTCCCGGCTGGTCACGTAGAGAACCGGAGAATTGAGTTGCGCGTGGAAGGCTTCGGGAAAAGATTCGCCGAGCCATTCCAGGTCCGGCGTTGGAGAATCATTCTCGAAGGGAATCACGACCATGGTCTGGCCGACCACGCCGGCCTCGGATGAGCCGGAGGCAGCGCCGTCCTGGGCGCGAAGCGGCGAGCACAGAAGCAGGGAAGCCAGAAAAGCGATCTCAGCGACGCGTTTCACGACAAGTTGATTATAGCGGCAGGCGCGGCGACCGCGTGATAACGGCCGGCGCCGATTCAAGATTGCCGGTGGAGAGCGGGGCGCCGTTGTTCGGCTGGACGGGCGAGACGCCCATCGCTCCATCGTCCTTTTCGGGCGTGGACTGGGATTCGGTCCAGCCCGGGAGTTCGTCGCTGCCGGTGATCAGGCGGGCGCCGCGCTCGTAGGTGAGATACGACCATGCCCACTGGATCATCACGAGCAGACGATTGCGGAATCCGATCAAGAAAAAAATGTGGATGAATAGCCACGCCAGCCAGGCGAAATATCCCGACAACTGGAACTTGCCGAACTGAGCGACGGCGGCAGCGCGGCCGATGGTGGCCAGGCTACCTTTGTCGTGATAATGGAAATTGCGGCGCGGTTGATTTTCAAGGTCGCGGGCGATGGTTTCCCCAACCCAGTCGCCTTGCTGGATGGCGACCGGTGCGACTCCGGGGAGCATCTTGCCGTTTTCGTCTTTTAGTGCGGCGAGGTCGCCGATAACGAAGACTTCCGGATGTCCGGGAACGCTGAGATCGGGTTGAACGAGAACGCGACCGGCGCGGTCGACGGGAACGCCCAACTTCCGGCCGAGCGGCGAAGCGGCTACACCCGCTGCCCATAAGACCACGGGCGCTAGGATCTTTTCGTCGCCGATCCAAACCGCTCCGGGTTCAATGCGGGTGACCATGTGGGACGTGCGAACTTCGACCCCAAGGTGTCGCAGTTGGTCTTCGGCTTTGCGGGAAAGTTCTTCGGAATAGGCTGGCAGAACGCGGGGTCCGCCTTCGATGAGCAGAATGCGAGTTTGCCGCGGGTCACTATTGCGAAACTCGCGGTTCATGGCGTGGCGCGCGATTTCAGCCAGGGTGCCTGCGAGTTCGACGCCGGTGGGACCGGCTCCGATGACCACAAACTGGAGCGGGGATCCGCTTTGGGTGGCATCGTTCTTTTCGGTAATCTGGCGCTCATTTTCCGGCCGTTCGGCGTTTCGCCGCTCGGCTAGTTCGAAGGCAAGGAGAACGCGGCGGCGGATTTCCAGCGCGTCTTCAATCGTCTTCAGACCGGGGGCGAAAGGCTCCCATTCATCGTGACCGAAGTAGGCATGGGTTGCGCCCGAGGCGATGATCAGGAAGTCGTAATCGAGCGCCTGCTGTTTCGTGATGACCTTTTTTTGTTCCAGGTTGAAGTCGACAACTTCTTCAAGCAGCACCTCAATGTTGGAGTCGCGTTTGAGTATCCAACGGATGGGCGCAGCTATTTCGCCGGGTGACAGGCCAGCGGTAGCGACCTGGTAGAGCAGCGGTTGGAAGGTGTGGTGGTTTCTCCGGTCAACGACCGTAACTTGAACCGGGAGCCGGGTGATCCGGCGGGCGGCGGTCAGGCCCCCGAAGCCGGCCCCCACGATCACTACCCCCGGCCTCGGCTTGCTGTTCGCTGGCATTAGGTTCGCGCGCTGCCTTCGCGCTCTAATATAGAGATTCACAGATTGGCGTGTTGGATGCGAGCAACGTAACGTCAATCACTTACATGCGCTTTCGCTCACCTAAAAACATGTGAGGTTATTTCATTCGGCAAGAAATGGAACTCCTTACGGGACCATGAGCGTCTGCCTTTTGACGGCGATTCTCAGTTAGTGGAATTGCCTGGTTAACAACAGCAATCGGATAAAATCCTAGCAGGTCGAATGAGGCGGGACATGGACGAGGCTCGTTTCTGGCCCGGCGCAAATCCGGACGACGATGTACCCAAGGTTGACGTGCCTGACCTCAAGGCTATGCGAAGTCTCTATAAGGCCGTGGAGGCCATGAATCCGGGGAAACAAGGCGGTGTCGGTGTCGATATAGAAATAGCAAGGGCTGCCTGCGGCGCCGGGGCCGATATGGGTGCTGTTTCGTATCGTTACTCAATGCTTCAGCTGTTGGCGATGTTCCCCGGAGATCTGCTGGCGCCGTGGAGCGATAATGGGGAGTTCCAGGATGCTGTGTTCAAGGTTGCGGCGAGAATACAGATGAAATGGATGGAAGTAGGAGTTCCCCAGCCGCGTTTACCGTTCGACGTGGAGGTGTTTCTTCAGGAGGTGCGGAGGGCGTCTCTCTAGTAATCCAACAAATCCGCGGCGCTGCACTTCTCCTGGCGAAAACTTTTGATGCCTCGGCATAGCTCGGCCGCGCACCATTCCGCTGGCTTCGCCGACCGACCTCCGCATACACTGCTTCTTCATGCTTTGCTTTTTCACACTTGGATGACCCCGGCGCAGCCCAGTCCGTTCGCCCTGCGTTTTCTTGTGCCTTCCGTCGGCGACCTCATTTTCATTTTCCTTTTCTGGTCGCTGCTGGCGGGGCCTTTATCGAATCGTCCGCTGGCGGACGCAGATATCGGATGGCATATCCGAACTGGCGAGCAGATTCTGGCGACGCACTCGCTTCCCCATACCGATCCGTTTTCTTCCACCATGCAGGGGCAGCCCTGGTTTGCCTGGGAGTGGCTGTACGACATACTGCTCGGGCTTCTGCATCAGGCTTGCGGATTGAACGGAGTGGTTTGGTTGTGCGCCTTGCTGGTGGCTGCGATTTTCGCGCTGCTGCTTTCGCAACTACTGCGGCGCGGGACGGGTCTGCTGCTGGCAATCGTGCTCATGTCGCTGGCGGAGACCGCTTCGATGATTCATCTGTATGCGCGCCCGCATATTATAAGCTGGCTGTTTTCTCTGCTCTGGTTTGTTGCGCTGGAACGATGGGAGCGTTGGGAACGTTTGGATCGATGGGAAGGCCCGGAGCGCGGGCCCGCACCGCGCTCGATGCGCTGGTTCTTCCCCGCCTCCATGCTGCTTTGGGTAAATCTGCATGGCGGTTGGGTCTTCGGACTAGCGCTGCTCGGAATCTACGCCCTCGCTGCGTTGGTTGAGAGCTGGCGCACGCGGGAGAACGATGCGTTTGCCGCGATTCGCGCGGCGCATCGGGCTCGCGCCATGGCCGCGGCTTGCCTGGCCTCGGCGCTGGCAACGCTTGTGAATCCGTATGGCTGGCGACTGCATGCGCACATCTATCGCTATCTGGGCGATCGCTACCTGATGAACCGGATCGACGAGTTCCGCTCGCCTGACTTTCACGGCTGGGCCGAGCGCGGTTTCGCGATCATCCTGATGTTGGTGCTGATCGCGTTTGCGAAAAGCCGCAAGAACCTGCGGCTCGGACACCTGCTGGTCACGCTGTTGGCGGTGTATGCGGGATTCTATTCCGCGCGCAACCTCCCGGTTTCGTCGATGCTGCTGGTGCTGATTGCCGGGCCGATGCTGTGGGAAAACTTTGCTTCATTGGCCGACAAGCCGGGTGCCTGGCGATGGCTGCGCAAGGGCGCGACTCGAATTTCAGGATTCTCCGCTCGCATGGGTGCGCAGGAAATGCAGCTTCGCGGGCGTCTGTGGCCGGTTGTCTCGGTGGCCCTGGCATTCGCGATTTGTCTTCAAGGTGGATGGCTCGGCTCGCGGCAACTGATTCAGGCGCAGTTCGATCCGAAAAAGGCGCCGGTTGCGGCGGTGACTTTCCTGCAGCAAGAGAACGTGGAAGAACCGCCGGTCATGGAGCCGGTTTTCTCGACTGATGCCTGGGGAGGCTATCTCATTTACCGCATGTATCCAGAGCGGAAGGTGGTTGTGGATGACCGTCACGATCTATATGGTGCGGGCCGGATTCGCCAGTATTTGATCCTGACCCGGGCGGAGCCGGGATGGCAGAGCGTGCTCGACGAGTGGAAGATTCGGACGGCGCTTTTGCCTGCTGACTCGACGCTGGCCAACTTGCTCCGCGAAGTGCCGCGGGATTGGCGGGTGGCTTACGAGGATAGCGTTGCGGTGGTGTTTGAGAGGCGTTAAAGGTTCAGTTGAGGAGCTACAGATTCGCTTTCGTGCTAGTCTCTCACCCATGCGGCGTTGCATCGTTCGCATTTCCATTGGATGCCTTGCTGCCCTCTGCTGCCACGCCGTTCCGGCGGAGCAACCACAGCTGGTGGGGGATGTGTCTGTAGATCTCGCGCCCCGTCTTAGCCAGGGGCTGCGGCCCGGAAGCGAAATTTTCTGGGCGCCCGCTGAAACTTCACCGACTTTCGTGGATTTCACGCTCCCGGAACTTCTGAAAGCGGTTCCACAACTGCGAGGACTCAAGCCTGCAAAGGACCAGGAAGAGCTGCCAACTCTTCTGGCGAAGGTTGGTGATACGGCGGAAAGCCTATTTCACAAGATGCCAAACCTCATTTCGCATGAAGAAGTCCTGCAGACGCGAAATGGCGCCAAGGCAACCCGGCAAGACTTTGAGTACCTGATCCTGTCTCACCGCACCGAGGACGATGTAGCCCTCGATGAATACCGGATTGATTTGCAGAGTAGAGGGCAAACGCCAGGTGAGGCCTACAATCCGTCAGCCGTGATCTCCGGCGGCGCCTCCGTTGCGGACTTGGAACGCTGGAACCTAGAGGCCAGCACGCACAACAAGGAATCTCTGCCGCTGAGCCAGGGCTTTGCCAACAGTTGGGTGCACTTTTATCCCTCTAATCGCTCTCAAAGCACGTTCCGTTACCTGGGACGGCAGCGCGTCAACGGGCATAACAACTTCGTGATCGCATTTGCGCAAGTACCGGCTGCGGTGCGATCGCCCGGGGAACTTCGATTTGAGGGAAATTCTTTCCCCATCTTTTACCAGGGCATCGCGTGGGTTGAGGAATCGGGCTTCCGCATTGTGCATTTGCGCACCGATCTCCTGGCGCCCCTCCGCGCCGTTCACCTGCAGAGGCTCACTGCGGAAATTTATTTTGGAGAAACGAAAGTTACGCAGACCGACCCTTTATGGCTGCCGCAAAAGGTTGTGGTTACGGCAGAGGTCAGTGGCGAGGTGTTTCAGGAGCAGCATCTCTATTCCCATTACCGCGCCTATGGAGTCGAGACGAAAATTAAATTCTGACGCTCAAAAATCTTTTCCCGATTTTTTAATTCGGGGGCCTTTTACAAGCTTTACCGGTATGGCTTTGTGATCATTTTCGGAAAGCGTTAGAGTTTGCGGCTCTGACTTGTAAGGGCTTCTTTCGGGCGCTACCGGAGCTCTTGCGAATTAAACATTGAGAGATGCTAGATGTTGGACCCTAGAATCGTCAGTGCACGGCAACAATAGCCTTCCGGATCGTCCGCCTCACGAGATAAACTTGCGGCCATGAAAAGAGCTGGGATCGTTCTTGTGGCTGCGGTTGCCCTCCGCTCCTGTGCGGCTGCACAGACCGCGACTGACGCCGGTTTCAAGCTGGCACTCCCCGAACATCGAGGACAACTCAGTTGGTCCGCCGAGGGATTCAAGGTCGTTCAATCCTCCGCCAAACCCCCAGAAGGGCGCGAGATATGGATTCGAGGCAAAGATCAATCAGGTCGCCTCACCTTCCGGGGATTCCTGTTCCTGGTTCCTGAACAAGCGCCTCTGACGAGTGCAAAATGCCGTGATGGGGCTGTCGAACCCATGAGAAAGAGTGATCCGAGATTGAAAATCGAGACTGCGGAGAAGGTCTCACCGAACGGGCCATCGATCGCCATGGCCAAGTATGCGGCGCAAGGGCGCGGCGGAAAGATGGCGTACTCGGTGCGCGGTTTTGTAGCAGCCGACGACATTTGCGGCGATCTTGAGGTCTATAGCGATACTCCGATCAGTGCTGACGACGGTGTCGTGCAGAAGATTTTTGCAAGTTACCGGTTTGATCAGAATTATTCTCCACAGTTGGACAGTGTTTTGTTTTACGCGCAGACCCTCTACCAGGCGCGCATGTACAAGGCTGCAGCCCCGATGTTTGAAGCTGCACTGGTGAAACTCAAGGAAAATCCGAACATGGCTGCAAAAATGATGAGCGATAGGAAAACGGCGACTCGAGTGGTGACCGACCAAGCTGGGATGGCTTATGGCATGTCGGGAAACATCCCAAAGGCCAGGAGCTTGTTCGAGGAAGCAATTGTCGACCCAGACTACCGGCTGAGCTACTACAACCTTGCGTGTGCGGACGCTGAGGAGAAAGAGCTAGCGGATGCACGAACCCACCTGCAACCAGTCTTTGCCCGGAAAGCAAACGTGATATCGGGCGAAGCCATGCCAGATCCGACCAAAGACGACTCTTTCTTGCCCTACCGCGACAATAAAGAGTTCTTGGGCATTCTTGGAGAGCCTTCAACCGAAGTAGAACCACCTGTCTTCCGAACACTCTCTGCAACCTGGGCGCTTCCGCATCATCTGATGTAGTTGAGTTTGGTGCTGGATGCCTGGGAAGTGTTATTTTTGAACGCGCGAAAACACCCGCCTTGGCCTTTGAGAGACTGAGAACCTATGCGGATCGCAAGACCTTGCCGGTCTATCGAGATCTCCGGTGGAAGATGTCGGGAGATCTGCCGATGAAATCGCAGTGTTTGCCGTTCACACAGATTCCGCATAGCACACGTCTCTTCCTTGATTATCTTTCCTACACTTCTTCAGTTCGCGGGATGTATCCACGGTCGCCGATTTTTTCCGAGTGGGTGAAGGACGAATCGGGGCGCGTCGCTTACGATGCCACGCGGCGTGGCAAGGTCGGCGAGATTCTCTATCGGCAGAATCGCGCTTGGGGCGCCTCTCCCAAGACTCTGGCCAATATTGAGCGGTTCCGGCGAGGAGCGCTGGCGGGGGTTACGGGACAGCAAGTCGGTCTTTTTGGCGGGCCGTTGTTTTCGATATACAAGGCGCTGACGGCGGTCAAACTGGCGGAAGAGGCGACGGCGGCTGGAGTGGACTGCGTTCCGATCTTTTGGCTGGCGACCGAAGATCATGATTTGGCCGAGGTCAATCACGTGGCGCTGCTCTCTGAGCACGGCCTTCCGGAAACACTCACGGTGGAAAGCCGGGGCTTCGAAAGTCATGCGGCCGATGCGCCCGTGGGCGCTATCAAGTTCGGACCTGAGATCGAGCCGGTGGTCGAGCGCGCCGCCACAGTGTTGGGGGATTCCGAAGTTACGACGTGGTTGCGTCGGGCGTATCGTCCGGGAGAAAGTCTGGGCAGCGCGTTTGCCCTGCTGTTTGCGCGGTTGTTTGCGGATTGGGGCGTCATTCTGCTCGATCCGGCTGATAAGGACTTCCACGATCTCGCAAAACCGCTGTTCCGCGCGGCAGTCGAACGGGTCCCCGAACTCGATGAGGCGCTGCTGGCGCGGGGGAAGGCGATCGAGGCGGCGGGATATCACCAGCAAGTGAAAGTGACCTCTGCGACCACGCTGCTATTTGCAGTGAAGGATGGCGCGCGCACTGTGGTGCGGCGCAAGAATAAAACCGACGGCGCCAACGGCGGTGAGTTCGCGGTGGGTGAAGAGCACATCTCGCGTGCGGAGCTGCTTGATCGGATTGACGCGGCGCCGGAGAAGTTCAGCCCGAATGTGCTTCTGCGTCCGGTGGTGCAGGATTACCTGCTGCCGACGCTTGTTTATACGGGCGGTGCGGCGGAGGTTGCATACTTCGCGCAGGTTGCCGTCGTTTACGAGAAGCTGCTGGGACGAGTGACGCCGATCCTGCCGCGTTTTTCGGCGACGTTGGTTGAAGCCAAGCCGGAGCGCATTCTGACGCGCTATCAGCTGGGCTTGCCCGATTTGTTCCTCGGCCCGGAAAAGGTTCGAGAAGCCATCGCCTCTCGGTCGCTGCCATCGGACTTGCAGACCCGCTTCGAACAGGCCTATGCGAGTGTTGAAAAGTCGATGACGGCGCTTCGTGAATCAATCGGCAAACTGGACTCCACCCTCGTCGATACGGCCGAGAGTACCCGGACCAGCATGGTGCATCTAATCGATCGCCTGCGCGCGCGAGTGGCACGGGCGGAAGAGCAGCGGAATGAAGTCATCGCACGGCACGCAGACGCTTTGACCAATGCGCTATTTCCGGGCAAGGCGCTCCAGGAGCGCGAGGTTGCGGGCGTGAGTTTTGTGGCGCGGTATGGGCCGCAGTTGCTGGCAAATCTCTATCACACGATTCATCCGGATTGCCACGATCACCGGGTGGTTGAAGTGCAGTGATCGCCTGCGGATTCGTATCGGCTGCCGAGACGCGGCTAGGCGCGTCTCTACGGGAAAGCAAGAGTTATCCGCGCAGGACCTGCTGCAACTCTTCGAGCGATTCTACTCGCGGCACTCCTTTGTCTCGGTAGGCGCCGGGGACGTCCATCAACAACGCTTGCATGCCTGCGCCGGTGGCGCCGAGGTAGTCCACGGAATAAACGTCGCCGACATAGAGGCTCTCTTCGGGCGCGGCATTCATGCTCTTCAGAGCCTGGCGAAAGATCTCCGGGTGCGGCTTCTCGTATCCGACTAGTCCGGAGTCGGTGATGGTGCGGAAGCAATCGGCGATACCGCACCTGCTCAACACGTCTTCGATCTTGCCATCCGCATTGGAGATGACAGCGACATGGTAGCGCTCGCCAATCTCGTTCAGTTGCTCCGCGGTGCCGGGGCGAATCGCGTCCCAATTTGCAGAGTTGCTAATGCTGGCGACGAGTTGGTCGCGGATTGCATCGTCGTTAAGGCCGATCTCGGAGAGCAACTGGGAGTAGAACATCCACCAAAAGCTGTGGTCGGTGCTTCCGTTTTTGGTCATCATCCCGTCGAACCGATTCTTGGTGCGGCATTCCAGATCGCGCAGGTGCTCGCCATCGGGAACGAAGCCGCGCTTGACGAGAGGCGCGTGAATGCGCTCGCGGTTGGGGAACAACAGCGTGTTGCCGACGTCGAAAAAAATGACTTTGACTTTCGAGCTCATGACCACCAAGCTAAACCACTATAGCGATCCAAAGTTGCCGTGGCCACCGGCAGTTGCCGAGCTGCGCTCGGCTTGGACGGGCGAGGGCGCCCGTCCCCACGCCAGCAGCCAATGAATTAAACTGAAAAATCGCCGATGTGGTAAGCGGAATCGGGAGTCATGGCTCAACTGCGCGTTGTCGTCTTGTGGCATCAGCACCAGCCGTTCTACAAGGACCTGGTGACGGGGCAATATCGCCTGCCTTGGACACGTCTCCATGGTTTGAAAGATTACTACGGGATGGTGAAGTTGCTGGACGAGTTTCCGCAGGTGCATCAGACGTTCAATCTGGTGCCCTCGCTGATCATGCAGATTCAGGATTATGTTTCGGGAGGCGCGGAGGACCCTTTTCTTCAGGTTGCCGCGAAACCCGCGAAAGACCTGACGGAGCAGGAGCGGCGGTTTGCCCTGCAATATTTATTTCAGGCGAATCCGGTGAATGTAATCGGGCGCTATCCGCGGTATCGCGAGCTGTGGGAAAAATTTCACGGGGCGGGATCGTCGCCCGAACGCGCGCAGAAATATTTTCAGGCTCAGGATTTCACCGACTTGCAGGTGCTTTCGCAGATCGGATGGTTCGACGAGTATTTTCTGGCGGAGAAGGAGGTTGCGGAGGTGATTCGCAAAGGGCGAAACTTTACGCTCGAAGACCAGCGGTTTGTGATCGCCCGGGAGCGGCAACTGCTCAGCCGGATGCTGCCGGTGCATGCGGAGGCAGCAAAGAAAGGCCTGATCGAGATTTCGACTTCGCCTTTTTATCATCCCATTCTGCCGCTGGTGTGTGACACACAGATGGGAGCGGTTTCTTCGCCGGGGCTGGCGTTACCGCAGAACCGCTATCGTCATCCCGAGGATGCTCGCGAGCAATTGCAGCGCGGACTGGATCTTCACGAAAAAGTGTTTGGGGTGCGGCCGCAAGGAGTTTGGCCGTCGGAGGGCAGCGTTTCCGAAGAGGCGTTGGCGATCGCGCACCAGCTTGGAGTGCAGTGGATGGCGACCGACGAAGGCGTGCTGGCACGAAGTCTGGGGATAAACTTCTCACGCGATGGGCACGGCTATCTGCATGCGGACGGGGCGCGGCAGTTGTACACGATTTATCGCTACGAGAATACCAACGCCAATGTGGATGCAGGGATGAATCTCATCTTCCGCGACCACACGCTGTCGGACCTGATCGGGTTTGTATATTCGGGAATGCCACCACAGGAGGCTGCCACTAATCTTATCCACAAAATTAAGGAATCGGCGAAGCCGGTTCTTGCCAGCGGGCACGATGCCGTGGTTCCCATTATTCTGGACGGCGAGAATGCCTGGGAATACTACCCGCAGTCGGGGCGAGAATTCCTGCGGCGGTTTTATGACGCTCTGCAAAAAGATCCGGGGATGGAAGCGGTGACGGTGACCGAGGCGATCACCCGCCACAAGAACGTCAGTCATCTGAAGTCGCTGGTGCCGGGGTCGTGGATCAACGCGAACTTCAATGTTTGGATTGGAGCGCCGGAGGACAACAAGGCTTGGGACTATCTGGATCACGCGCGCAATTTCTATACGCAGGCCGCCGCGGGCGTAACCGAGAAACAGCGCAAGCTAGCGTTTGAAGAGATCCTGATCGCTGAGGGCAGCGATTGGAACTGGTGGTACGGACCGGAGCACCACTCGGCGAACGACCGCGATTTTGACGAACTCTACCGCAAACATCTGTCGAATGTTTACCAGGCGTTAGGCGGGAAGCCGCCGGATTATCTGGCGCAGCCGATTGCCGGAGGAGTGGCTCGACCTTCGTTCACGCCGCAGAGGGCGTATATCCATCCCAGGGTTGCTGGCGACATGGTGCGCTACTTCGAATGGATGGGGGCAGCGTGTTACACGGCTGACCAGCGTTCGGGCGCCATGCACGGCAAGCAGTTTCTGATGGACGAAGTATTTGCCGGGATCGACGAGCACTATGTTTACGGCCGGCTGGATTTCGCCGGCAAAGTGCCGCAAGACGCATTCGAAGTGGTGGTGAATCTGGAGTCGTGGATCAACCATGCCGCCAAGCCCCGGCGCGAACTGCGGTTGGACGCGGCCGTAGAGGGAGGCCGCATGCAGTCCTGGAAAGTGATGCAGGGGAAGGATAGCGTAGTGGCGGATTCCATGGATGCGAAAGATGCGCGAGTGGCGCTCGTCCGGAATTTTGAGTTTCGCCTACCCCTTACTTGGCTGCTCGCGGCCCCGCTGGAGATTGAAAAAGTGCGCGGGCCGAAAGGCTCGGATATATTGACCGCCCGACTGCGTCTCCGCTTCAGTTTGTGGCAGAACCATTTGCCGGTCGACGCCTTGCCGGTGGAGGGATGGATTGATCTGGAGTTGCTGACCGAAGCGGATCTGCTGGCATTGGGCGGGTGATGCCCGTGTGGAAGCGGGGCTATGCCCTGCTTAAACGGGGCCCTTCGGCTTCGCTCAGGACGGGGCAGAACCCCGTCCCCACACAGTCGAGCTCTTCCTACTGGCCGCTGCTGGCGATGGTTGTTGTCATCGTCATCGGGCGGCTTAATTCCATCACCATTTCTGTGCCTGCGGGAAGCATCGCGGAACGGTGCTTGCTGAGCCAGTGCGTGACGGTCAGAGTGGCGCCGATGGCTCCTCCGATCAGAAGGCCTTTGCCGCCGCCCGCCAATCCGCCGACGATCATTCCACCGCCCGTACCCATGCCGATTTCGGTGAGATCTTTGCCGTCGTAGCCAGCGCCTTTGAACTGCCCTTCCGTGTTGACGTCGGTGCCGTGACCCCGGTTGGTGTCAACCAGCGTGGCGTTGAGCATGAAACGGTCGCCATTCGGAAGGACCAGGTTTTCGGGGAAGATAGCGATGGTCGGCTTGCCGGCAATGCGACGTGGTTCGTTCGCTTTGGTGACGCGTCCTTCGACTGTCGTGCCGATGGGAATCACAGTCTTGCCGTCGATTACGACCGGCTCAGTGACTCTTGCCGAGAACGGATCTCCGGCTTTTGAACTGAAGGTTGCGAGGGTGGTTTCGAGTTTCATCTTGACGGCTGTGCCGGTGGGTAGGGCGGTTTGCGCACAGGCGAAACTCGCGATCAGGATGAGCGAGGTCAGCAAAAGTGTTTTTTTCACGTTACTTCTTACCTCCAAAATCAATTTCTTATCTCTTGCAAAGCTCCAAGAACCTCATCCAGCCCGGCGCGGTCGAGCTGGTTATCGCCGCGATAGATATAGCGGACCACGCCGCTGCGGTCGATTATTAAAGTAGCCGGGCGCGCGATGTTGATCGCGTCGGTGCCTAGAGCGTGATGCAGCCCGTAGGCTTTGGTCACGGTTCGATCCTCATCGAGCAGAAAAACGCTGGCGATGGGACGCTTTTCCAGGAATCTTCCCGGCTTCCACACGCCATCTCGTTTTTCGGCGGCAATGAACGTCAACTGTGCTCCTGCTGCTTCAATCTCGGGCATTCTCGACTCGAACTGAGTCATGCGCTTCCCGCAGTTCGGTCACCAGGTGCCGCGCAGAAACTCGAGAATCAGCGTGCCCTGTGCCAGCATCCCACCGAGAGTGAATGTACCCTCACGGTTGGCGGCTTCCAAGGAAAAGTCCGGGGCGCGCGATCCGATCTCCAGAGTGTCGGTACGGTTCCGCATGTTGAGTTTGACTTTAAGCGAGGTGGAAATCAGGAACAATAACGGATCGGGTACGGGGGATGGCTGGGTGAGTGATGCGATCGGGTGGTCATAGGGCACAGACCGGGTCGTTCCGCGTCCGATATAATTCAGCTTCTCAGTTGGGAGATCGCAGCAAGACGCGGCGAGCCGCGTCTCTACGGTGGGACGATGTTTCAACATCCATCAAACGAATAAAGGATGCAATTATGCCTGTTACCACTATTGCTGATATTCGCGGACGCCAGGTGCTGGACTCGCGTGGCAATCCGACGGTTGAAGCGGAAGTTTTTCTTGACGGCGGCGCGAGCGCGCGGGCCATTGTGCCGAGTGGCGCCTCCACCGGTGAGCATGAGGCCGTCGAATTGCGTGACGGAGACAAGGAACACTACCTCGGCAAGGGCGTTCTCCAGGCAGCTGCCAACGTCAATGGCGAGATTGCGGAAGCCCTCAGTGGAGTGGACGCTGCCGACCAGCGCACGCTCGACGCCAGGCTGATCGACCTTGATGGCACGCCCAACAAGGGGCGACTGGGGGCGAACGCGATTCTGGCGGTGTCCATGGCGGCGGCGCGGGCTTCGGCTCTGGCTTGCGAACTCCCGCTCTATCGCTACCTGGGCGGAGCCGCGGCGAACACGTTGCCGGTGCCGATGATGAACATTCTGAACGGCGGCGCGCATGCCGACAACAACGTCGACTTCCAGGAGTTCATGGTGATGCCGGTGGGAGCACCGTCGTTTTCCGAGGCACTCCGCTGGGGCGTCGAGGTTTTCCATACGCTCAAGGGCGTGCTGAAAAAGCGCGGATACAACACGTCGGTGGGCGACGAGGGCGGGTTTGCTCCGTCGGTGAAGTCGAACGTGGAGGCGATTGAAGTTGTGCTCGAGGCGATTCAGCAGTCGGGCTACAAGCCAGGTGCGGAGATCGCGATTGCGCTCGATCCGGCGGCTAGCGAGTTCTATCAGGACGGAAAATATGTCTTCAAGAAATCTGACAAGTCGGCAAAGAGTTCCGAGGACATGATTCGCTACTACGCGAAATGGGTGAAAGATTACCCGATCGTGTCGCTCGAAGATGGGCTCTCCGAAAACGACTGGGATGGATGGGCACTGCTGACGAAAGAGCTTGGCGACAAGATTCAGCTGGTGGGGGATGACATCTTTGTCACCAACATTGAGATCTTCGCTAAGGGCATCGAGAAGGGAATCGCCAACTCGATCCTGATCAAACTGAACCAGATTGGTACGGTCAGCGAAACGCTGGACGCGATCGATCTCGCGCGCCGCAATGGATACACTTCGGTGATCTCGCATCGATCCGGCGAAACCGAAGACACGTTTATTGCGGACTTCGCAGTGGCGACTGGAGTGGGGCAGATCAAGACCGGCTCGGCTTCGCGCACGGACAGAATTGCCAAATACAACCAGTTGCTGCGGATTGAGGAGGAGTTGGGCGGGGCGGCGCGGTTTTTGGGGGTGAAGGCTCTGAACTATAAACGGGTTCGGGTCGAAAGTTAGGTAACTTTCGACCGTAGGTAAAGGCTTGCTGCTTCGCTACCATTGCTATATGAAGGTCGACGTTCACGAGGCGAAGCGCCTGTTCTCCGACAGGCTCGACCGCATCGCCTTGGGCAAAGAGGTCGTCATCACGGATAAAGGTGAACCGGTCGCGAGGCTCGTGCCGATTCCAGCGACAGCGAAAAAACGCAGGAAGTTCCGGTTCGGCTCCGCGAAAGGCGAGTTCACGGTTCCGGATGATTTCAACGATCCGTTGCCGAAAGAGATCGAGGATCTCTTCTGGTGAGGCTACGCGAAGCCGTTTCAGAATAAACCGATGGGGACACCGCCTGATCCCTCAGGGGCTAAAGCGCGTCGTAATAGACTCTGAGCGGCACGGCTGAACCCGTGCCCTTCCCGGAGGTAACTGCCAGCTAGAACCCCATCCTGTCATCTGCCGAAGGCCCGTAGGTCGATGGCACCGGCCTCTCGTTCAATCGCAGGTACACGCCGAGTTGGGCGCGGTGATGCACCAGGTGATTGAGGAACATTTGGCGGTAGGCCAGAAAACGCGTCCCGCTGAAGATGGGCTTGTCTGCGAAACTTAGCTTCCAGGGCTGAGTCCAAGCTTCATCCGGAGTTTTTTTGAGAGCGGCGCGAGCTTGGGCTGCGCCTTCATCGAACGTTTTGACCAATTGCGCCGCAGATTCAAAGGGCACCGGCGGCATCTTGGTCTTTCCAAAATCAAGTTCAGGAGTCGTAAGGATGATGAGGCCGAAGCCAGCCAACTGTGCCACGTGAGGCGCGAGCTTGTTCAGCGGCATCGATTTGGGATGCGGCGCGAAGTCCTTTTTGTCTTCCGGAACGCGTTCCAGCATGGTGCGCGTTTTCTTGATCTCTTCATCGAATTCGGACAGAAGCAGTTCATTGATGGGCATGTTTATCCTCGGGGACAGTTTCTGCAATAGTATGAGATGTACGGTCGCAGGAAGCGATTCAGTCTAATCTGCAAAAGGCCAAATAGCAAAAGCCAGGAGCTAATAGCGGATTTATGCCTCGTCCTAAACCTCTCGTACTCATCATTCTTGATGGCTGGGGATACCGAGCCGAAACCAAAGCCAACGCCATCGCGCTAGCGCGCAAGCCGACCTATGAGCGGCTGCTGCGTGAGTATCCCAATACGCTGATTCACACCAGCGGGCCGTTTGTTGGGCTGCCCGAAGGCCAGATGGGGAACAGCGAAGTTGGCCATCTGAATATGGGCGCCGGGCGCATTGTGCACATGGACATCACGCGCATCGATCTGATGATTCTGAACGGAGAATTTTTCACCCATCCCGTGCTGGTCGACGCGATGAGGAATGCTCGGTTGGGTGGGCGCAAGCTCCATCTGTTTGGACTTGTCTCTGATGGCGGCGTGCATTCCCGGCAGGAGCACCTGTACGCGCTGCTGAAAATGGCCAAGCAGCAGGGAGTCGACCGCGTGTTTGTGCATGCCTTCATGGATGGTCGCGACACGCTGCCCACCAACGGCGCCGGCTATCTCGAACAACTGCAGCAGAAGATGCGCGAGTACAACTGCGGCAAGATCGCCACCGTCAGCGGACGTTATTACGCCATGGATCGGGACCGCCGTTGGGAGCGCATCGCCAAGGCCTACAGCGCGATGGTTGAGGGCAAAGCCGAGGGCGGCACGTACGGTGACGCCGTGCAGGGTATGAAAGTGTCGTACAACAGCGGCGTGACCGACGAGTTCGTGGTGCCGTTTGTCTGCACGGACAGTCGCGGCCAGGCGCTGGCGACGATTGGCGACGACGATTCGTGCATTTGTTTTAACTTCCGCGCCGACCGCGTGCGCCAGATCACGCGCGCTCTGTGCCGCAACAGCGGACTGAACGAAAAAGGCGGGAGCGATTTGCCGGGTGCTGCGGATCTGGACGCAACCATCCCGCGCGATCGCGTGCCGAAGAACCTGAAGTACGTTTGCATGACGCGGTACGACAAGAACTTCGACTTGCCGGTGGTGATTCCACCGGAGTCGATGGCGAATATTCTGGCGAACGTGATGGGCGGACTGAATATGCGCAACCTGCGAGTGGCGGAGACGGAGAAATATGCGCACGTGACCTACTTTTTTAATGGCGGCGTGGAGCAGCCTTTCCCGGGAGAAGAGCGCGTATTGGTGCAGTCGCCGAAGGTCGCGACCTACGATCTAAAGCCGGAGATGAGCGCCGCTGGCATTGCCGAAGCGGTCGTCAAAGCCACGAACGACGGCACGTTTGACGTGATCATCGTCAACTTTGCCAATGCCGATATGGTCGGGCACTCGGGGAAGCTCGAGCCCACCATCAAGGCGGTCGAGACCGTCGATGCCTGTCTGGGCGAGATTGAGAAGGCGGTGCGCGCGAAAGGCGGAGCCATGCTGATTACCGCCGACCACGGCAATGCTGAAATGATGATGGACCCTGCGACTGGTGGTCCGCATACGGCGCATACTACGAATCCGGTGCCGTTTATTCTGATGGCGGATGATGCGAGGCAGTACACGCTGAAGCCGAACGGCTCGCTGCGGGACATTTCGCCGACCATGCTGGGCATGCTCGGCATTGCCGAACCGAAAGAAATGACCGGCTCGGATTTGCGGAAGCCGCTGAAGGCCTGAACCGCCGAGACGCAGAGGACGCTGAGAAATCTTTCGGATCACCCGATGACCCGACCACCCGAGAACCCGATCCGCATTCTCATCTTCGTCCATCATCCATTTGATCAATGGAACGCGCCGGATTGGTTCCCCAAGCGGCTGCAGCAGGAATTTCCGCAAGTCAACGTTGTAAACCTTCCCGACTACAAGCGCGTCGACGACGAAGTCGTCGATGCTGAAATCGTCATCGCATGGTCGATTCGTCCCGAGCAGATTGCGGCGGCGAAGAAGCTGCGATGGATTCACTCTCCGGCGGCGGCGGTTCATCAGCTCATGTTTCCGGAACTTGTCAATAGCGAGATTGTTCTCACGAACGCACGTGAAGTGCATGGGCCGGTTGTTGCCGAACACGTGATCGCGCTCATCTTCGCGCTGGCTAAGAAAATTCCGGGATCGGTGCGCCTGCAGGAGAAACACGTTTGGGGGCAGCAGATTTTGTGGGACGAACCGCCGCGGGTGCGTGAGGTCGCTGGCGCAACGGTCGGTCTAATCGGCCTGGGCAGTATCGGACGCGCGGTCGCCAGGAGTGCGAAGGCTCTGGGCATGCGGGTGATCGCTGTGCGCGAGCATCTGGAGAAGGGAAGCGAAGGCGCGGACGCCGTCTTCGGGCCGGCTCAAATCGACGAAATCTTTCGGCAGGCCGACTACGTCGTACTGGCAGCTCCGGTTACGGACAGTACCAAGGCAATCGCGAACGGCGAACGCCTGGCGCTCATGAAGCCGGACGCCGGCCTGATCAACGTCGGTCGCGGACAACTCGTGGACGAACCCGCGCTCGCTGACGCGCTGCGCGAAAAGAAGATTGGCGGCGCTGCGCTCGATGTTTTTCCGAAAGAGCCGCTGGCTGCCGATTCGCCGCTCTGGGACGTGCCCAATTTGCTTGTCACTCCGCACACAGCCGCGCTTACCGACAAGTTATGGGAGCGCCATTACGTGCTGTTCTCGGAAAATCTGCGGCGCTATCTGAGCGGCCAATCCCTGTTGGCGGTGGTGGATAAGCGGAAAGGATATTAAATAATTAGCGATGGCTACTTGCGGAGGTCCAGGGGGACCCGCGCTGTTAACAAAGATTCCTAACGTGTATCGATTCCAAACCCCAAGAATGCATTCACTTCCACCGGCTCATTTCCCCGAGATGCCGGACGAAATTTCCAGCTATGCAGAGCCCCCAGAATTCTTGAGGTAGTTTCGGCGGCGCCGGGCTCGAGTACTCTTATCTCTTTGAGATTTCCGGACCGGTCGAGGATGCATGCGAACACTACATAAGTAGTACGCAGTCCCTGGGGCAGGTCAACGCGTATGGGCTCAGGCTTGGCGAGGTCTCCGGAGTAAGCGTGGGCGGCGGATGAAGCATCGGCGAATTGCATCACTGCCGTTCCGAGCGAAGTATCGATGTAAATCGAATAGTTGTCGCCCTTCATTTGGCCATAGCGATTGAAGACGCCGCCGGAGTTTGAAGTGGCCTTTACCGTGTAGCTCGGGCTTCCGTGTGGGTTGGTGGAAGAACGGCCAGGGCCGGCCGATGGCGCGTCGCCGCCGGGCGCTCCGAAGCTCGGCAGCGTGATGCTTGCCGTCGTGCCGCCTTGCACGGACACGCCGGGAACGGCAGGTGCGGATGTGGTGCCGGTTCCCGAGCCGCCGGGTCCGGGATACGGCGAAATTCCACCGCGGGCGTTGGGATCGGATCCGTGTCCGGCGCCTTCTCTGCCTGCGCCTGAACCTTCGCCTTGCAATCCGCTGCCGGGACCATTGCCTTTGCCTATGCCTGATCCGCCGCCGCTGCCTCCGAGGCCGCTTTTTGCGGTGCCGCCGGGCGACATGGCGAGCGTGCCGCTGCTGGAGTTCGGTATTCCAAGATTCGATCCCGGTTTGTTGGAGACTACGACTCCGCTGCCGGCCGCGCTCCCTCCGGCGTTCTTCGGCGGAGCTACCGCGGAGCCGAGGTCGAGCGGACCGCCGGCACCGTTGCCCTGAGTGCCTCGTCCGCTGCCGGAGAGCGCTTTGCCTCCGCCCAAGCCCGGTGGAGGAGGGATTACGTCGGCGGCGCCCAGCAGCGAGCTTGGGGATTGAGCGGAGCGGCCGTTTCCCTGGGAACCGTTCTTCTGGGGTCCCTCGATGCTGGCTGGAGGCGGCACAACTTGCGGCGTCAGCGTCGCAGCGCCTGATCTTGCGAGTGCGCTTCCTCCGGAGGCGGTTGGTGGCGGAGGCACGGGCTTGGTTTGCATGTCTCCTGTGGCTGAGCTTCCCCAGCTGTTGAGATCGCGGCTTACTTGCGACGGCGGCGGCGCGACTACGGCGGGAGTTGGCAGCGACAGCTTGGGCGTGGACGACACGTCGCGCTGGGGAGCGGAAACTGGCGGCGCAACCGCTTCGACGGTTTGCGTCATCGGGAGACGGGAACTGGCCAGGTCGCGCGGCGTGTCTCGCGGAGCGGGCGCGACGACGGTTTGCGCGAGCGGGTTTGCGGTCTGCATTTTATCCCGCGAGACATTCGGCGCGGGTTCGACGACGCTCGAGCTCAAGATGGGCGAAGTGCGCGTGCTGGCGTGCGAGACTTCGGGCGCGGGCGGGATGACGCTGGTCGTCATGCTGCTTGCGGTGCGGCTCTTTGAATTCAGCGCCGAATTCAAATCGGGCGAGGGTTGCACCACGCTCATCGCTGGCAGAGTTGGTGCGGTCAGAGTGGAACGCAGGCCTTCGGCGGGCGGCGGTCCGGGATTCGATTTGAACGCTAGCAGGTTGGCTACGGCGGAATCGGAGTGCGGAAGATTCACTTTGGGAGCGTCTACAACTTTTTCGCTGGGCTGGTCGCCGCGCGCTACGCGGATGACCTGCGTGCGGTGGTGGGCTTGCTGGCCGCCGGCGCGTCCGGACTTGCCGGACTGCGCGCCGCCGCGGTCCTGAGTTTGCGGCAGTTCATCGCCGGAGTAATAGATTACATCCCAGTGCAGACGAGTGGGAGGAAGGGGGAGCTGAAGGCTCTGAAAGCGTTCGGGGAGCACGATGATCGCGATCAGCAGCAGGCATTCGAGCAGCCAGCAGGCGAGCATGCCGCGATAGGGGAAGATGCCGATGGGCGCTTCTCCCGCCAAGGCTCTCGGAGCGCGGGTGAGCGCGGGACCAAAGGCGGACTTGAACTCTTCCCAGCGGGACGACCATTCCACCAGCAGGCGCGGCGGTTCGGGCCATTGATCGTTGGGCCGACGATCGAGGACTTCGGGAATGGCGGCAACTTCGGACATTGTCTTCGACTGCCTGTCTTCGAATGCGTTATTTTCTGGGGGGATTCCTACTAGTGTAGTGTGCCAGAAGGATGCTCTGATTATCGCGGTGACTTCGGTCTTTTTTGTACTTTCTATTTTCTCGGACGGCCGGGAACAGGGCTTCCTCGCCGTTGCGAATTTCGAATGTCGAGGCGAGATGTTTACCAGTTCGTACGCCCTACCCCCTTACTTCCGGTCTCCTGGAATCATTGACTTAGAGAAAAATTACTGCCAGGTCTATGGGGAATAAGGACTTATAGGCAAAGTATTCAGGAACAAGTAGTTAGTTCGGATTCCGTCCAATTCCGCGCGTTCTCGCTAGTGTCCTGCACGGGAAATCAATCCCTTCGCGGGGTGTTTTTTTGCCAGTTGTCGGTTTCGCCTTCAAAGTATTGAAAGAAATGGCGTTACTCGCGAGACCCTGATGAACGGGGCGCGGAGAGGGGCCCCTGAAACTATTGACCGATTGCAGGTCGGATTCGTTGTCAAGGAGCAGGTGGGGCTTCGACAAACGCTTGTTTGCTAGGCATTTATTTTAACAGAGGAGTCAAGGGCGTTTTGTTCCGAAACCCGTCTACTCGAGAGTTCTGACGGGCTCGCGGAAAAAGTATCTTACGCGCCGCATTAGTCTTGGCCCCTTCGGGGCTTGTCGCGCGAGAAGTGGCGCACCCTCAGTTGTTCAGGCGGCCTCGGTGTGAATTGGACGTTGTTCGAAAGAAATATCTACCTGGTCGCCGAGCGCGGTCAGGGACTCGCGGATGGTGCCTGTCGGAAGCTCGAGCACGGAAGCGGCGTGGATGCGAACGGGGGCCATGCGCCAGGGTTTGAGTCCCTCTTCGATGTGGATGACAATCCGATCGCGGTCAAGGTACAGGGCGTCGATCGGAAAGCGCATGGCGAAGGTGTGGATGCCGTGGGAGGGGTTGATCCACAGTCCGTGGCCACGGGAAAAGCGGGACGAGTCGGTGGCCATGAGGCCGCGAAAGCGGGACCAGTGGGTGCTCGCGATCATGAGATTGGTGGCGAGATAGGTGGTGCGGGTGCGGTTGAACGCGTATCCCTTGGTCATTTTACTGGTTTGAATACATGCAACAACTGAATTACGGCTGGGCCGATGGTGACAAAAAGCAGGGAGGGCATCACGAACAGGACGAGGGGAATAATCATTTTGACCGTGGTTTTCGCGGCTTGTTCTTCGGCACGCTGGCGGCGCTCGGTGCGCAGGGAATCGGAATGCACGCGCAAGGCTTGGGCCACGCTGGTTCCGAAGCGGTCAGTTTGAATCAGGGTTCCGACGAGCGAGCGAATGTCATCGACTCCGGTGCGCTCGGCGAGATTGCGGAGCGCTTCGACGCGAGGTTTTCCGGCGCGAATCTCAAGGTCGAAGAGATGGAATTCCGCGCTCAGTTCGGGATGCGCATGGCTGAGATCGGTGCCGACTCGGCTCATCGCCTGATCGAGGGCCAGTCCTGCCTCCACGCAGATCACGGTCAAATCCAGGGCATCGGGGAGACCGAGGCGGATGCGGAGCTGGCGCTCCTTCATCTTCTTTTTCAGCAAGAACCTGGGGAGAAAAAAGCCGAACGCCATCATGCCGAGAAGGAGCGCGGGTGAATCGAAGCGGGTGAACAGAAAAACCGAGAAGAAACCAACCGCGGCGAACAGGACGCGCAGACCGTTATAGATAGTAACGTGCTGGGGACTGCGGTATCCCGCCTGAATCAGCCATGCCCGGGTTTGCGAAACTCCGGCGGGGGAGACGGGCAAGGCGCGGCTGAAGGGATCGAGAGCCTGCTCCATGCGTTCGCGCATGGCGGGCTTGGCCTGGATTTTGGGGCGCTGCCAGCCGATTTCGCGCAGGCGGGATCCGAGCACTGACGACGGCGCAAGCGCGGCCGCTCCGAAGGCGAACACGATCACCACGAGGGTGAGGAAAACGAAAATGGAGAGTGCCAGCGCCATGTCAGTTTTACTTCGGTCGCTGGTCGCTAGTCGTTGGCAAGACCTCCTAACGACGGACGACTCGCGACCGCTAACGACGAACGACTAACAACTAACGACTAACGACCGCTTCATCACACTTGGATCCTTATAATTCTGCGAATGAAAAAGTAGCCGATCGTCTGCAAAGTGATGCCGCCGACGATCAAGGCGTGTCCTATGGGGTCGGTGAAAAGCGGGCGAATGAAGCCCGGGTTGAGGATCGTCATGACGACCACGATGGTGGGTGGCAGAGCCATGAGCAGGACCATGGTGAGGCGTCCCTGAGCGGTGTGGACGCGCACCTGGCGCAGGATTTTAAAACGTTCACGGATGACATAGGAGAGGTTGTCAAGGATCTCGGCAAGATTACCGCCGGTCTCGCGCTGCAACATCACGGCGGTTACGAAGAATTTGACGTCGACTAGAGGGATGCGGTCGGCCAGGTTCATCAGGGCGTCGCGCACGGGGAGGCCGAATTTCTGTTCTTCGTAGAGCTGGCGGAATTCTCCGGCGACCGGTTCGGAAACTTCGTTGGCGATCATTTCGAGAGCGGTGGTAAAGGCGTGCCCGGCGCGAACGGCGCGGGCGAGCGTATCGATGGCTTCGGGAAACTTCTCCTCGAATTTCTGGAAGCGCTTGGTTCGCATGTGCGAGGCGTACGCGTAGGGAACAAAAAACCCGAGCAGAGCGCCGACCCAGCCAAACATGATGTTGCCGCCGGCGAAGAAGGCGACGGCAGCGAGTACCAGGGCCGCCACGGCGCAAAGCATCAGGAAGTTTCCGGCGCGAACATCCACGTTGCCCTGGGCCAGAATTTTTTGCAGCTCTGAGACTCGACCGGAGCGGCGCAGAAGTGTGTCGAAAGCGGGTATGCGGCTGAGCACTTCGTCGCGAAGAAGAGCGAGATCGGGAGCGGGTTGATCGGCTGGTTTCTGAACGGTGGTGAGGCGATCGCGAAGAACCCGGGCCTGAGCCTTGCGCTGATCAAACAAAGACATGGCGGCAAAAACCGCCAGGGTGACCACCACAAACACCAGCAAAGCAATAAAGAGAGGCATCCGCTAGACCTCCATCCGGGACTCGAAGAGCGCGGGATTGAGGCGGCAGCCGGCGGTGGCGAGGCGCTCGGCGAAATGCGGAGGCTGTCCAGTGGAACGGAAGACGCCGTGCACTTTTCCACTCTCGTCAATGCCGCTGCGGTCAAAGACGAAAATGTCCTGGAGCGCGATCATCTCTCCGTCCATTCCGGTGACCTCGGAAACGGTGATGATCTTGCGCGAACCGTCGGAGAGACGCGCGACCTGGACTACGGCGTGGACAGCGTTCGCGATCTGGTGGCGAATGGCGCGCTCGGGAATGTTGAGATTGGCCATGGAAACCATATTCTCGATGCGAGCCAGGGCGTCGCGGGGGGAGTTGGCGTGGACGGTGGTGAGCGAACCCTCGTGACCGGTATTCATGGCCTGAAGCATGTCGAAGGCTTCCTCTCCGCGCACCTCGCCCACCACGATGCGATCCGGGCGCATGCGCAGGCTGTTGATGACGAGCTGGCGCATGCGAACCGAGCCTTTGCCCTCGATGTTGGGAGGGCGGGTTTCCAGACGCACGATGTGTTCCTGTTTGAGCTGCAATTCGGCGGCGTCTTCGATGGTTACGATGCGCTCCGAGTTCGGGATGTAACCGGAAAGGACGTTGAGGACCGTGGTTTTGCCGGCGCCCGTTCCTCCTGAAATGATCACGTTCAGCCGGCCCTTGACGACGGCCGAGAGCAGTTCCAGCATGGGCTCGGTCAGGGTCTTGTTGTCGAGCATGTTGCGTGCGGTTACCGGATCGCGGCCAAAGCGGCGGATGGAGAGGCAGGCTCCGTCGAGCGCCAGGGGCGGAATGATGGCGTTGACGCGCGAGCCGTCCTGCAAGCGCGCGTCTACCATGGGCGAAGACTCATCGACGCGGCGCCCGATGCGGGACACAATGCGGTCGATGATCTGCATCAAGTGCTGGTTGTCCTTGAATGACAAGCCGGTGATTTCGAGTTTGCCGGCGCGTTCGATGTATACGCGATCGAAGCGGTTGACGAGAATGTCGGAGATGGTGGGATCTTTGAGGAGCGGTTCGAGCGGGCCCAGACCGAAGATTTCGTCGAGGATCTCGCGCGACAACTGCTCGCGCTCGGCGAAGCTGAGCGGAACCGCCTCGCTGTTGACCGAGCTGCGGATGAGGATGAGGACTTCTTCGCGCGCCGAATCCCC
>Ga0181532_10000799_pt1 | contig 31436 bp, 27 predicted proteins | sample PEATcosm2014_Bin_33_FD_119768 | JGI IMG/M metagenome (GOLD analysis project Ga0181532, IMG submission 119768) | Peatland microbial communities from MTU Mesocosm Facility, Houghton, MI, USA - PEATcosm2014_Bin11_30_metaG | ecosystem: Environmental > Terrestrial > Soil > Wetlands > Peat | place...
CTATGGTGTCGGCGACATCACCACGGGTCTCTTCTACCTTGGCTATGGTTCTTACATCAACCCCGGGTATCAGTTCGTGCCTGGCATTCAATATCGAGTGTCCACCGAACACCAGATCGACCTCTACTTTGCTTTCCAGCGCAGCGCCGCAACGCTGCCCACGGCAGCGATCCAGCTTCAGAAGACCAGCACGATCACCGCAACTCAAGCGGCGGCGCTGAATGCCACGGCTGCGCAGGTTGCCCTCGCCTCGGATACCATCGCCACCAACGTCGTTGGCGCTCTCTATATTCCCCCGAGCAACGGGGTCCCCGGGCACTTCGCTCAGGGCGCCGGAACGGCTGCTACCCCGCCAGCGGGCCTCGATACAAGTCAGGCTTGCGACGCAGCAGGTACCTGGGCGGCGCTCTTCTGCCACGCTATCGGGCGCGACGACCTTGCACTGCAATGCGTCGAGTTCGTCGACCAGAATTTCCGGCTCCAGAACCAGCAGATTCTGTTGTCCCCGGCCCCTAACTCCTATAACGAAACTTATCAGCAGGCAACGCCCTTCAGTGGATTTAAGTTCTATAACGACTCGCCGGGAGGCTATTCAAGTTCGCCTCTTAGCGTTTCACAAGAGCAGAGCTGGAGCATGATTCTGGCGTTGCTGGACCTGTATAATGTCTCGGGAGTGGCCAGTTATTTCGCGGGTGTCTACGGCAGCCTCGATAATTACCTCACCACATTGATCACCAGCCAACGCACTGTACGGTCGACCACCGGCGATGGCTCTCTCCTGATGTATTCCCTGGCCTCTCGCGATCTACCTTATGAGTTCGAGGTCTGGCCGGGCTTCACCCCAACTGCATGGTTCTATCTTGTTTCAACCCATCCCCGCTTGCTGCTCACACTTGGTAATATCCCGACGATTATTCCTTACCTTCAAATCCCTCAAGGGGCAAGCCAGTCTGTCAATGAACTCGAAGGCTCATCTTCGCTGGGCAGCATGACGGTAACCTGTATCGACCCCAATGGCACGCTTAAGGGTCTTGCAGCTCAGAACGTGCTGATCGGCAGGGTGGTACAGGTCAAGCAGGGATTTCCGGGAATGGCGGTGGGCGACTTCACAACCCTGCAAACCATGCAGATCACCCAGGTCGGCCAGGACCCGGATGGACGTATCACCATTCAATGCGCGGACGTGCAGCGCTTTATTCAAGGGATGCAAATATGGTTGAGGGGCGGGCCCCTTTGGTGGGCACCTGGAGAGCCAACCGCCGAGCAACCTGTTGGTGCATCCTGGCTCGAAAACGGATACGCGGTGAGCGACAAGAACCCGCGCTACGTGGCTGGGAACCCGATCGACATTATCCTCGCGGTGCTCCAGAACGAATTGGGCGTGGGCCAGGACGCGGCGCTCCTCACCTCGAATTACGTGATGCAAAGCCTCGCACCCGTGTACGAGTCACAGCAGAATTATGAGCCCTTGCCGCCACCGGTAGGCTGGGCCGTCTATACGCCTGGACAAGATTCAACATTGATTAATCCCAACCCCTATATCGACGTGCCGGGCTTAATGGCTTTGCGAGACGGTCAGTTTTCCGGCCTCTGGTTTGATTTTGTCATCACGCGGCCGATCGATGGAAAGCAGTTCCTCGAAGAGCAGATCTTGAAGCCCCTGGGCCTTTACTGGATCGTCCGCGCGGATGGCCACCTCTCGCTCAAGACCATGAAGCCGCCGATTGAGCAAACGGCTGTCTTTTCTTTCAGCGCCAAGAACATCATGGGAATCCCCGCGACCCAGCGGCAAAACATCATCAACTTGGTTACCTTTCAGTTGGACGTCCAGCAAGGTGGCGTCACCACGTCGGCGCGCAGTTACGGTTATCAGGTAAACTACGAACAGCAAACCTCACTTCAAACCTATCGGCAGGTCTTCGAACAGCAAATTCAGTCTACCGGCCTTCGCGTGGCGCGCGGTGGCATGATGCTCTCGCGCCTGCTCTCCGATCGCATCTTTCGCCGTCACGCCTTCGGCCCGCCCACTTATAAATTCACGGCGCAGCTCGCTGCTTTGCCGGTGGAGTTAGGTGATTATGTTTGGCTGAGCCACCCGAAAGTCCTTGATCTCAGTTCCGGGAAGCTGGGGCTGAACAATGTGGTCTGCGAAGTACTCGACCGGCAACCCAACTACAGCCAGGCCACGGTCGATTTCACCCTGCTTGACACGCGCTTCATCAATATCTCGCCGCCTTACCAGATCGCGGCGGCCGCAAGCAATATTCCACCCTGGAGTCAGGCCTCGGCCCAGCAGCAAGCGCAGTACATGTTCATTTCTTCCGCAAGCATGGGTGGTGAGAACAGCGACGGGACAGCGGGGAACACAATCTTTTGAGAGCGGAAAAATGGGTATTGGAAACTGCAAATCGGAAAATGGAAATTGGGAACCTGCAGAATTCATGCGATCACGTTGTCCGAATTCCAGTCTCGAATTTCCAGTTTCTATTTTCCAGTTTCCTTTCCATAAATGGTGATGCATGTCTCAACTCACACTAGGTTCGATTCCAGGATTCTTCGATCTTGCGGACAGCGCCATCGCGGCCGGCCAGCCCTTGACCGACGATAGCATGCTGAAGATCTCTCATAATGCCAAGTTTGGCACGGTGCGCAGCAAGCTGATCTTCATGGGCTTCTATGCTAACGGCAACACGGTGCCAACGCCAACTGACCCTGACGACGGCTACGCCTACTCGCGCGGCGAGTGCCAATTCGCCTGGATGATCTACAGCAATCGCGCACCCGCTCCGGGATTCGTTCCCGGCCAGGCGCCCCCACCAGCCCAAGCCAATTCACAGTCCGGCCAGCTCTACAACTACCCCGGCTCCTGGGACATCAACGATGCTACAGGGGTAGTTAGTCTCCGGACGACGTATTGGCAAAACGGTACGGAAGTAGTGACCAACGACGGAATCATAAAGGTTTACGCAGTGTGTTTACGCTTAAGCTTGAACAGCGCAAATTAAAAGGCAGAGGCGAGTGACCGATGACGAGTGACGAGCCAAAGAGAAACGTCCGAGCGAACTCTTTTGAGCTCCTAACTGGTCACACGCCCTTTACTGGTCATCCAGTTCGTCACTCGTCACTCATCACTCGTCACTGAGGTTTAACCATGGCGGTAACAAGAACAGTTCTCCCGCGCAAGGGTTTGATCCAATCCCAGCACGGCCTGACCAGCTACGAGGCTGACCAGGACCAAAATTGGTCGCTCCTCGATTCGAATGTTGCATTCATGAGCGACCTTCCGGTTTCCCTGTTTCAGCCGCTCGGGTGCAACGGGCTGGTGTCGGGATTCGTTCTCTCCACCTCCAGCACGTTGGTCCCCGGCATCACGTCTGGGGTACTTTTCGCGCAAGGCGTAGACTGCGCGCCCACGGTCGCGCCAACGCTCGGGCCGGCGCCGGCAAATCAAACCAGCTACCTGTTTTATAACTCGAGCACTGGGTTTTACTTCCAGACTGGGGCGACAGGAGCGACGGCCGGCGATGCCCTCGTGGGCACGGTCACTTCCAACGCCACGACCGTGATTGCCGTCCAGCAGGCCACACCCATCTATGGATGGATAAACATCACCTCCGCTGCCGCCGGCAATGGTTCGGTCGCGCATCTCCTCGGCCGAGCGCCGCTATGCGCCATCATTCAAATGACCAGCGGTGGCGCAATCTGGTTTCAAACTCCAACCAGCTACGATGGCACTCGCGTCTATTTTGTGGCTTCCGATGCTGGAGTTACCGCTAGGGTGATTGTGTGGTGAGAACAGAATACTTCACCGCGCGGACTGAGAAAAGCCACCGTCAGGCACCAGGTTCGCGGCGCCGGGACCGAAAAAGAAGCCATTGCCGCGGGAGCCCTTAGAAAGATAACTTCTGCCTGAATTCGGTTGGCTGGAGCCAATGACCGTCTCATTCCACCAACCATCGCCATCCTGGCGCTCCCCTTTGGGTTATACTAGGCCCAGAGGATAAACCATGTTCTTTTTACGCACTGCCTCCCTTTCAGTAGCTCTGGTGATGTTTCTGCCTGCCGGCGCATGGAACTCACACCCTGACGGGCAGCCGACCGCAATTCTGCGCGCGGCTCCCGAAATGGATTTCACTCTGGAGGGAACCGTCCATACTCTGGATCACAACAAGCTCACCATTCACACCGAAGACAACATCATTTTCCACGTGAGCTACGATGACAAGACCGAGTTTAAGGATGAAGACGGCAAGCGCGCCCACAGCTCGGACCTTCACGTGGACTTGAGAATCAGGGTAGAGGGCGACCTTGCGGAAAGCGGCGAGATCGCAGCGCAGAGGATTACACTTCTAAAAGCACCGTCCCCAAAATAGAGCCTCAATGGAAGTCATGTGAGGCCATTTCGGCAAATGCCACCGGCAGCGGACGGATGTGTTCTGCTTTCACGGAAACAACACCCTCCTGATTTTGCAGCTTGCCATCAATCAGTAAGAATTGTTGCTGGACCACGGCCGCATAATCTTCCTCAAACAATTGAGGCGTGATGATAGCGTTGGTGATGCCTGTTTCGTCTTCGAGACTGAGAAACACAAAACCTTTCGCGGTTCCCGGTCGTTGCCGGGCGATAACAGCCCCGGCGATCCGAACGGTCGATCCGTTGCGCAAACGGTGAAGGTCAGCGGCCGATCGCACACCTTCTTTTATAAGTTGTGGCCTTTTATAGGCCATAGGATGAAGTCCAATAGTCATTCCCGTGCCCCGAAAATCTGCAAGGAGCCTCTCCTCGGGTTTCATGGGAGCTAAGGGAGAATTCTCGCGCGCCGAATTTTGGTCGGGCAACCGCTCAAGAAGCGGACCCGCGCGTCTTGCCGCCCGCTCGATCTGCCAAGACGCGTCCCTTCGATGAATTCCGGCCTCTTGGCCATCAATGAAATTCAAAGCTCCGATATCCGCTAAAACTGCCAATTCGGATTTCTGGATTGCCGGAATTCGAAGCTTCAAGTCCTCGACCGAGGAGAATGGTCGAATGCGGCGTTCTTGGACGATCTGCAACCCAATCTCTTGCCGCAAACCCTTCGCATAACGAAGCCCCATGCGCAAAGCAAAACTCTGTTTGTATATTTCAAGCGTGCAGGGCCAATCGGAACAAGTCACATCAATCGGATGGATCTTCAAACCATGCCTTTGCGCATCCTTCACAAGGGTTGCCGGTTGGTAGAATCCCATGGGCTGGTTGTTCAGAAGCGCCGCCGTAAAAGCCGCAAGGTAATGGCACTTCAAAAAGGCGCTGGCATAGGCCAGCAAAGCAAAACTCGCCGCGTGCGATTCCGGAAATCCATACAGAGCGAAGGAAGTAATCGCCTTTACAATCTTGTCTTGCGTTTCCGCCTCAATCCCTTTTTTCGCCATTCCGGCGCGGAGCTTTATCTCAATGTCCTTCATCCGCAGTTCGGACCGTTTGAATCCGAATGCCCGCCGCAACTCCTCCGCCTCGCCGCCCGAGAATCCCGCGGCAATCATTGCCATGCGCAGCAGTTGCTCCTGGAAAAGCGGCACTCCGAGTGTGCGCGCAAGCACGGGCTCAAGCGAAGGGTGCAAGCACTGCGGCAATTCACGACCCTGCCGGCGTTTCAGGTAGGGGTGAACCATTTTCCCCACAATCGGGCCGGGGCGGATGATGCCCACCTGAACCACGAGGTCATAGAAACACCTCGGCTGGAGCCGCGGCAAAAACGCCATCTGCGCGCGGCTCTCGATCTGGAACATCCCCACCGTGTCGGCCTTCTGCAGCGCTGCGTAGACCATGGGGTCATTGGGCGGTAAATGCGCCAGGTCGATCTCCTCCTCGTAATCTTTCCGGATGATCTCGATACAATCCTCCAGGGTAGCCATCATGCCCAGGCCGAGCAGATCGACTTTCACGATTCCCATGTCGGCGCAATCTTCCTTATCCCATTGCACCACCACTCGTCCAGGCATCGTGGCCGCCTCGAGCGGAACAACAGAATCGAGTTCTCCCTGACACACAACCATCCCACCGGAATGCTGGCCCAAATGCCGGGGCATATCCTGAGCCATCAGGCACAATTCGACGAATTTCCGGATTTGTGGGTTCTGGTAATCCAGGCCTGCTTCGCGAACGTGGCCCTCCAGTGTCTGGCCCGGGTCGGGGTATTGCCATGCTCCCACCAAGGTTGAAATACGATCGAGAACTTCCGGCTGAAAGGCAAGCACCTTGCCAATTTCGCGAGCGGCAGAGCGGCCACGATACGTAATGACGTTTGCCGTCATGGCCGCGCCGAATTTCCCGTAGCGCTCATAGACGTATTGAATCGCCCGTTCACGCTGGGCGCCGCTGGGAAGGTCAAGATCGATGTCGGGCCATTCTCCGCGTTGCTCAGAAAGAAAGCGCTCGAAAAGCAGGTCCATGGCAACCGGGTCGACAGCCGTAATACCCAGCGAATAGCACACCGCGCTGTTGGCCGCTGAGCCGCGTCCTTGCACCAGAATCTGCTTTTCCCGGCAGAAGCGCACAATGTCCCAAACAATCAGGAAGTATCCCGGCAAATCAAGCTTTTCAATTAGGGCGAGTTCACGCTCAACCTGTTTTCGAGCCTTCTCGTTATGCGATCCGTAGCGAGCGACCATTCCCTCCTCGACACGCCGCCGCAGGAAACTCATTTGAGTCTCGCCTGAGGGAAGAGGGTATTTTGGAAACCGATACCCCAAATCGTTAAGTGTAAACTCCAAACGAGAGGAAAGGACCCCTGTATTCTCCACCGCTTCAGGAAGGTCAGAAAAAAGCCGCATCATCTCAGCGGGGGGCTTGAGATAGCGCTCGGAGTTCTGTGACAGGAATCGTCCGGCTGTGGCCAGGGTTCGATGGTTCCGGATGCAAGTAAATACATCGAGCAGTTGACGCTGCTCCGGGCGCGCATAGCACACCCCATTGGTCGCCAGCAGGGGCAGGCGCAGTTTCCTCGCAATTTCTATAGCGGCCTGGTTTCGTCTTTCCTCTTCACGGTTGAAATGCCGCTGGAGTTCGACATAAACGTTCTCCCGGCCAAACACCTGGCAAAGGAGTTCCACTTGCTCAATTCCCGCGTGGATTTCACTGCTTCCCAGAGCGTATGCCAGTGGTCCTTCGTCTCCCCCGGTCAGGCAGACCAGCCCAGACGCTTTCTGCGCCACCTCTTCATCGAGGACATAACCATCCCCCTTCTTCCCCCTCAATTTCATTTGGGTAATCAGACGGCAAAGGTTTTGATACCCTGTGCGCGATTTGACGAGCAGGGGATAGCGCCAACCTTGCGTCGATGCTACCTCGGCGCCGATGAGGGGGGTGAGGAGTAGTTTTCGTGCAGCGAGATGAAACCGGGGCGATCCATAGACCCCATTGCGGTCAAGCAGAGCCATGCCCGGCATTTGATAGCGCGCGCAGAGGTTCGCTAATTCCTCCGGGGTGCATGCCCCTTCAAGAAAACTGAAGGCAGAGCGAGCGTGCAGCTCAACGTAGCTCAATCGAAAGTCCCCCACACGTACCACCCCTGTTTGGCACAGTCATAGCACACGCGGTAAACCCCTCGCTGCTTGCCGCTTTTTGTCTTCGAATTGGATTGAATCTCGAGATCCCATTCATCCTTGGCGTAAGAGTCCTCCGTCCACCAATCTCCCGAAGAGCGCCAGGGCCCCGAAGCAGCGATCACTCGCCCGCGAAAGCCCGAAAAAGCAATCTGCACAGGATATCCGTTGCGAGTTTCGACTCGAGCGGCCGGCGCCGGGCGGTACACTCGCAACGCACCCTGAACCTCCTTTTCAAATCCCTGACTCTGAGATCGAAGCGGGCGGGCATGAGCCCTTTGCTCTCTTTGGATTCCGCCCCCAAGTGAGCTCCGCGATGGCCGGCAACTATCCCTCGAAGCGGGATTGGGAACAAACCTACACATCCGGAACCCCTCCGGTCGATGCGTATCCAAGAGCTCTGGGGAGCCAATATTCGCATCTCCGACTAAGCTCGCCAGGCGCGCAACTGTCAATTCAACTTTTTCAGGTTCGGGGCAAATCGCGGAGAACAGTCCTCCTTGCGATGTGCGTGGACGCACCGCGTCCACGGCCAGCATGATTCTTATTACCGGCGCGCGAGGAAGAGCAGATTGCAGACGTAAGACTAGCAACTTTAGGAGAGTCCTTGGATCGCTCATCGGCACCGGAAGGCGCAAAGCAAATTGGAAAATGTTCGACGCCTCCCCTTCCCCCGGACCAGTCGTCTGTGCGCATGGCCGCCCGGCCGTATTTCGATCGTCCTCGAACGACGGCTCGAGCTGGAGCCGCAGTTCGATGCCCCCCGCAGCCAGGGAACGCGCAGCTATTCTTGAGCACATTCGCTCCAGCAACTGGCCGAAGAGAATTGATAAAGGTCCCATCTCAGCTACGGCGTCTTCCAACTCTATCTCCTCTTCAAAATAACCGGCCGTTTGCGCCGGGATCAGCGCCCGCACCGCGCCCCCGCGCGCTAGTTTGTGCAGGCGGACCCCTTCTTGCCCGAGACGCTCCGAAAGCTCAAGGACTGGTAAGGCCGCAAACGATGCGCAGGTGTGAACGCCCCAACGTTTCATCGTTTCTAAAAGGTCCGTCAGATCGTGTGCGGCACCCCCAGTTTCGCCGTTCTGTCGGGAAACACTTACGCTTGGAGCGGAGAATAAAAGGGCAGTAACCGGTGCCTTTCCAATAATGGCCGCTTCTTCACCTTGAGGAATAACTGTGGTCCCGGGAAAAGCACGGGAAGCAAGAATAGCGGCCTCAATGTTGCAGGCGGTGGCAATTTGCGTTTCCAGGCCAAGGCGCTGCGCACCTTCAGCGAGACGACGGATGATGTTCTCGTCTGACCCGAATAAGGAAGCAAGCCCGGCAAGATCGAGGACGATGTGATCGGGCGCAGTATCTTCAACTCGGGGCGAAATGGACCAGGCAAGATCGAGCAACGCGGCGTGCGTGATTCGCTCCTGGAGGAGCGCGCGTTGGAGGATCCCAATTCCACCGAATTGCTCCACTTCGGATTTCGTCATTCCTGGCTTGATTCCTCTCGTCGAGGCCTGCTGGTTCAAGCATATAACTGGGCGGAGCGGCGAAGCGGCATCTACAAGAACCATGGCCCTAATACCGATTCTCGGCGCCGATCGCACCACCGCTTGCAGCATAAAATCCGGAACGAAAATGGAAGCAAAAGGCATGGCAGCACCGGCGAGTGACAAACTCGGAACTCATCTCTTCCCGCCGCAACTCAGCGAGTTCTTGAACGGACCACTTTGGCCGTCAACCGCGAACCGCGGAACAGGCGCACCCCCTGATCCCCTGAGATCTCCCCGTGATCTTGTGATGCCTCCAACCATTGGGCGGTTCCCGTCTCCATTTGCACCACGAGCGACGCACAGGATTTGGCGTGCGGTTCCTCCTCAAGCACCAGGAAGATGGTAGGCGTGTGCTCTACAGCTCGCCGAAACCGGAACCACACGTAGAGAGGAAGGTAGCGGACCGTTTCCGGAGGAAAGTCGCCAAGGTCCAAAGCGACCAGCCCGAAGCCGCTGGAATGCAAGACTAAATCGGTAGCCCGAAATGCCTGATCAATGCTGGCGCAGCGCACCCACAATAACTGGCTTAATTCCACACCGGCCGCTTCCGCGGAATAGGGGTCGAAAGCGTTGTGCGCATCAATGAAAGCGCAGGCTTCGTCCTCCGCCGTGCGCAAGGCCAGAGCCGACAGCATCAAACTGGTCCGGCCGGAACCGCTGGGCCCGCAAATCTCCGTGATGGCGCCGCGGGGCAATCCCCCGGTCAGGGAATCGGTCTCTAAGTTTCCCGTGGGGACTCTTTCACCCCTTTTGGGGTTCCGCCAAGTGGAGGGATCCGGAATGCGGGAAGCCAGAAGCGATGCAATTTGGGAGCGCAACAGTTTAAGATCTCGAGCCATGGCCTTCCTCCGCATATTCGCTTTTTATTCGCCTATCTGAAAAGTATCACTCTGGCGGCCTCCTTTGTCAAGGCCTCACTCGATCCATGCTTGTTTCGGCGGTGTAGGAGGAATCTCTGCTCATCCGGCGGAAGTTAGACCTGCTAGTCTGCCGGAGAGCGCAACTTAACTCTGAGGATCTTTGTCCTCAGTGTGGCAGACCAAGCATTTCAGCGTGGAGGTTTAGGGCTTGGTAAATTTCGTGCAGAAAGTCCTTCCGCAGGCGTGTGCTGCCGGCGGTCTCAACGGAGCGATTCATTGACAGAAATGCGATGCGAGATTGGTGAGGCAACAGCCAAGTGTATCGCCAAAGGTACAAGCCTGAGACAGGAAGGGAAGGCAGGTAGTATCCCGCTCCGCGCCGGCCCCAAAAGTGTGCAACTAAGGTGACCTCGAGGATATACGACCCCAAGATTACCAGACCGCGCCAGAGCCATTTCGTGAACTTGTCCCCGTCCATTTCCTTCTTGAGTAAACCCGTCCAATAAAGGACGGCCAAGGCGATAAGGTGATTGACCAATCCGTAGATGGCGAGGGGAAACCCCAAAACCGTTTCCAGCAAAACGACGGCTCGGCCCAGTGGTGTGTTCAGCCATGCCCCCGCCCCTTCGGTTTCCAGGCGGTGAAGTGCGGCCCTACGGCTGGCCTCTCGCCAAGCTGCAAGCATTTCCCGAAGCGAGACCAGCAAGCCGGGATGCAAGTAGTTCATCTGCTCTGCCCACTGAACCACAAAACGGCTGAGTTCAAACCCCTCGAGCTTCTGTTTCCCTCCCCGCTGCGACTCAAATTCTTCCTTCAGGCCATCGCGCAGCGCAAGCTCGAGGTCCGCCAGGAAATCCGAGAGCGCCGAGGGTTGCAGGCGGAAAGAGTTTTCCTGACATCTCTTTTCGAGCTGCCAGGCGACTTCCTGCGCTCGATCTCGTTCACTGCCTACAGCGCTTGAAATAAGGTCTTCCGCAAGCTCCGGCCGATCAATATCGACCAACACCTCTCTTGTGCGTGTGTGACCCACGGGGACAAAAAGGTGAATGGGGAGCAGCACGAGTCCCCCAAGCACGGAATTCGGGCCCTCGGCGGTTAAAGCGATCGAAGCCGCGTACGTGGTGAGGGCGCCTGCCCCTGGAGAATTCGAAGGGCTTGGCGCGACGAAGGTCACCACCGCAGCCTCCTCCGCCAATAGGGCACGACAGGTTTCAAGCGCCGCCGCGCGGTTCTCGGGAGTGTAGCCAATCATCCCCAAGCCCCGGGCCAGAATTGTTGGGAGCAGCCCTTTGACTAATCTCGAGAGGATAAGGCAGCGCACCTGCCGCTCGAACCCCGCCACCAGAATCAGGGCGTCATAAAAGCTCTCCGGGTGGCTGACCAACAGAAGGGCCGGGGCTGGTTCCACCAATCGATCCTCGTGCAGGACGCGGATTTTTCGAAACGTGAGGGCAAACCACAACCGGATCACGCCTCGCCAAAACCTGTAGATAAAGGGTATGGCCGGCGCCGGTTTGGAAGCGAACTCAATAGTTGCCGTGGTACTTTCCATCCGAAGCCCTCTGCGGTTTTATCTGACCGTCGATCAACGGCGGCGCTGCGCGCGTTGCGAGGGTCCGCGGAGGGGCGGCGAATTGCTGTCCCATCCCTCGACAAACCCCTGCGGGCGCGTAATGGTCTCAAACAAAGCGTACACCTTCTGAACTTTGTTCCCCTGTTCGTCCAGCAGATTGAGGCGGAATTGAGGTACTTTCCCATTCTGCGTCACGCGAAGGGGAAAGTACCCGTGCAGGCCGCTTTCAGCGTAGGAGGTGACGTATTGCTGGTTCTTCACCCACCAAGTGAAAACACGAATGTGAGTGAAGTCCGCGTCCTGGTTGGCGGCGCGATCGGCGGCGAGGTATTGTGGAACCTGTCGGCCATTGTCGGCCACCGTATTGAGCACCGTCCAAGCCACCAAGTTATAGCCCTGGGCGTTGGCGCTGATCGGCGCCGGAATATCAAGCGTAACGAAACGGCCCAGAACCCAGCCTGCGCGGGTGTCCGCCTTGACGAGATACCACGCTTCCTTGACCGGCTGTGCAGACGCATCGGCAGATGGAGAGGGCCGCTCCAGAATCTTCCGCCCAAACACCTGGAGTTTCTGATTGTTGGGAAGTTGACCCAGCGAAACCGAGTCGCGCGAGGGCTCAGATCTTAAATTGATCGACTGCGGCGCGTGGCCTTCCGCCTGCACAGGAATGTTCTCCAGGTCCCTCAGGAGCTTTTGAGAGCCTTCGTAGGCCGGCGCATCCACGATGTCCTTGCCTTCCACCCATCCCGTGTGACCATCTTCGAGTTTGACTTTGGTCCAGTTACGCGAGCGAAGAAGAACCCGCACCCGGTCACCCGCCTTTACCGATTCGACGGCTAGGCGGATCTCGCCCGGGGCATCCACGACTTCCAGCGAACTCGGCAGCACATAAGCCACATCTGTGGGGGAACTCGCTTTGCGCCGCGATGCATAATAACGGTAGCCAATGATTCCGGCAGCGATGATCAAGAGGAAGGCAAGAAGTTTGAATCGGATATGCAGCCTCCCCAGGTTCAGGATTCTGTCCTCACGCCAGGCTCGACGCGTCTTGGGTTACAGCAGCTTCGCACCTGCACTCCAAGAACTGTTCAAAATCTTGAGGCTTATTCTACACTATTATAGAGGTGAATTACGAAAGTCGAACGACTTCTAATTCCGAGCCCGGCAGGAACGCTCGAAGCGCTTCTCGAGTGGGATCCCCGCATCAAGCCACGCGCCGTGGCGCTCGTGTGCCATCCTCATCCGCTCTATGGCGGGACGATGCACAACAAGGTGGCTTTCCGAGCCGCGAAGGCTGCCGTCGAAGCAGGCCTGCCGGCTCTGCGGTTCAATTTCCGCGGAGTCGGGAAAAGCACGGGGAGCTACAGCGACGGCATCGGCGAAGGCGATGACGTCACGGCGGCGCTGAATTTCCTTGCCGCGCGCTTCCCTGCTGTTCCGGTATGCCTCATCGGGTTTTCTTTCGGCGCGAGTGTCGGACTTCGGGTCGGAGCTACCGACCCGCGCGTCCGAGCGTTGGTGGGGCTGGGAGTTCCCGTTGCGGTCATGAATCTCGAATTCCTGCTTGGAGTGTTGAAACCCAAGCTCATTATTCAGGGAACGCTCGACCAGTACGGACCGCGCGCGGACGTCAAAGCCTTTTATAACTCGTTGGCTGAGCCCAAACAAATCCGCTGGGTTCAGAATGCGGATCATTTCTTCACGGGCAAGCTCGAAGAGGTCCAGCGGGTCCTCAGCGACTTTTTGAAATCGGTGCTGTGCCTGAGATTGTAGCGTGGGCGCCACGCAGGAGAAGCGAACCCATGGACAAAGACGATAGTCAGGAAAGCCAGCCGCTCTATTGCCCTCGATGCGGCAAGGTGGTTGAGCCGCTGGTGTGCGGCGACTGCGGCGCGGTGATTTGCCGCCAATGTGGGGCAGCGCTCGAACGGGTGGATGAATTAGGAATAGGCTAGGTTAATAGCATACTGTCATCCTGAGGAGCCACAGGCGGTCCCGAGCGAAGCGAAGGAAGGATCTCCGTAGTTTGTTGAAACCGCCACTGCCGGGATTCCCCGATTTCTGGAGTCCGATGGTCCGATCTCAATCGGACCGGAAATCGGACTTCGCTTCGCTCAGAATGACAGTGTACAAACGTTTTTCAGCACCCCGCGAAAACCCGCCGCGCCGTTTCTAATATGCGGCCAGGGCTCTCGCTGCGCGCACGATATCCGCAGGCTGGGGAAGCACCTCGTCCTCGAGCACAGGGTGATAGGGAATGTACACGTCCTTGGCCGCCAGCCGCCGCACGGGAGCGTCGAGAAACTCGAAAAGCTCGTCGGCAATCCGGGCGGCGATCTCGGCTCCATAGCCCCAGGAAATGTTGTCCTCGTGCAGGACCAAAACCCGGTTGGTTTTTTTCACCGAGGCGGCGATCAGTTCCCAGTCGTAGGGATTGAGCGAGCGCAGATCGAGGATTTCCGGCTGAATCCCATCCTGATCGAGTGCCTTTAACGACTGGACGGCGCGGTGCACCAGCGACCCGTAAGTTACGATCGTCAGCGTCGTCCCTTCCTGGACCAGTCTGGCTTTGCCGAACGGAATCATGTAATCGCGTCCGGGATAGGGAGCGCGGTTATGGGTCTGCCGGTAAAGGTGCTTCGGTTCGAGGAACAGGACGGGATCGTCGCAGCGGATCGCGGTGCGCAGCAAGCCGTTGGCATCCAGGGCCGTCGCGGGCATGACCACGCGCAAGCCCGGCAGGTGCGTGAAGATGGATTCTCCCGACTGGCTGTGATAAATCGCCCCTCCCGCCAAGTATCCTCCGATGGGCGCGCGGATGACGAACGGGCAGGAGAAGTCGTTGTTGGAGCGCCAGCGCAGGGTGAGCACCTCGTCGCGAATCTGCATCATGGCCGGCCAGATATAGTCAAAGAACTGGATTTCGACCACAGGCTTCAGGCCGCGCGTGGCCATGCCCATGGCACGGCCCACGATACTCGCCTCGGCGAGGTGGGAATTGTAGCAGCGGACGCTGCCGAAGTGCCGCTGCAGGCCGTGCGTCACCTTGAACACCCCGCCCTTGCCCTTCACCTTGGGAAGTTCGTCCTCGTGGCTGCAGTCCGCCACGTCCTCTCCAAAAACCACCACGCGCGGGTCGCGCGCCATCTCGTCACGCAAGGCGGCGTTAATGAGATCGACCATGGTCTTCGGCTCGCCATGGAATTTGGGCGGCTGGTCGAATTGCGAGGAAGTGGGGTCCACGGTGGGCGAGCAGAGGAAACGCATGACGGTACTCGGCGCAGGGGGCTCAGCCGCCAGGGCCTGATCCACCACTTGGCGGATTTCACGGTCCACCCCGGCTTCAATTTCCTTCAATTCCTTCCCACTGACCCACTCTTCCTGCCGCAACAGGTTGGCAAATCGAGTCAGAGGATCCCGCCCCGCTTCCTTTTGGCGCACCTCGTCCGACTTGTAAAGCCGTTCATCGTCCGAGAGAGAATGGGAGTAAGGCCTGATGACGTGGGCATGGATCAGCGCCGGCCCTTTCCGCTGCCGGACGTACTCCACCGCTTTCCCGGCCGCTTCATAGCTCTCCGGAAAATCCGTGCCGTCGCATTCGAGCACCAGAAGGTTCGGGAAGCTCTTCACCAGGCGCGAAATGCTGCCCCCGGCGGTTTGCACATCCACCGGCACGGAAATGGCGTAACCGTTGTCCTCGACCACGTAAAAGACCGGCAGCCTGCGGATACAAGCCCAGTTGAGCGATTCCCAGAATTCGCCCTCGCTGGAAGCGCCGTCGCCAAGCGAAACGTAGACGACTTCATCCGAATGAAAGCCCTTGGCAAGTTCCGCGGCTTCTTTCATCAGCCCGAAATACTGGCTGCCCTCGGCCGCGCCCACGGCTTGCAGGATTTGCGTCCCGGTGGGGCTGGATTGGGAAACTATGTGGAGCTTCTTGCTGCTCCAATGCGAGGGCATCTGGCGTCCGCCGGATGCCGGATCGTTCCCCGCCCCGACCGAACCTAGGAACATCTCGTATGGCGTTACGCCCAGTTGGAGGCAAAGCGCCCGGTCGCGATAATAGGGATAGAACCAGTCGTAGCCGGGTCTCAGATGCAGGGCTGACGCAACTCCCAAGGTCTCGTGGCCAACCCCGCTGATCTGAAAAAAGGCACGGTTCTGGCGCTTGAGCTGAATCTCCTTGTCGTCGACCCGCCGCGACATGTAAACCATGCGATAGGCTTCGACAAGCAGTTCCTTAGAAAGCTTCGTAGCTTTAACCTCAAGGTTGGTGACAGTGGACATGTGCCCTCGCTGGAAGGAGGTAACAACCACACCGTATTGTGCCGACGTCAAGCACCGGGCGCCAAGTTACAGAAGTAGGATTACCGAAGTACTGTCCCGGACCTGACCCTCGTGAGTTCATGGCTTGGGACTGCACCGCGTTCCCTCGCCGCCTCGTTTCCCCAGAGTTGACCATTCTATGAGCCGCATCAGAATTATCAGATTGCCAAAAGCCAATGTCAACCGGTGATGTGTCGTGCGGGCATCCTGCCCGCTGTGGTGCGGGCGTCTCGCACCCTGTAGCTCGGAAGCACAGCGCCGATGAAAACCATGCGCCTACCTAGCCGACTACCTGTCACTGTCTCGTCGCGGCCTTGCGCCTTCGGGGCTTCGGTCGGTTCGTTTTCGCAGAATGCGGTGATTCTCGCTCCTTTCAGGGTCTGATTGGTGCTAAATGGCGTGCCAAAGGCGCATAACTTACAGCATTTAGAAAAGTGATGTGCTTTGTTTTCAGCAACATTCTGGCTTTGTTCCCGGTATTCTTGAATTCTGCCGCGGTCCCCCGGGTTTCTCCCAAGCCGGGCAGTCTCGGTCCGTGCCGCATCCAGCGAAATCCAGTTCCCCGTCCCAGCGTGTACGATGTCAAAAAGCTCGAATTCTGACTCTATTTCATACACTTGAGCACTCAATTTAAGTTCGTTTTGAGTTCGTTTTCGAATTACCTCATGTGTTGTCAATAGCATACTGGCTTCGTTCGTACTATTTTTTGCTTTTCTGGACCCGGGTTTTCCCTAGTGCCAGGACTATTGCGCTTTTCATCGCGGTCCGAGGCCCAGCAGCGACAATGCGTCCACAAAGTGACCACAATTATAGGCTAGCACAGCTTGGCGGGTTTGTCAAGCGGAAAATGCAAAAAAACGCCGGGTCCTTCCTCCAGCACGCCGCGGACACACTCTTGACGACTGTCATTCTGAGCGAAGCGAAGAATCTCGGCAGTTGCAATTTCAACGAACTGCGGGGATCCTTCGTCGCCCACGGCTCCTCAGGATGACAGCCAGAGGGGTTCCGCAACCTGATAGGCCGTAGCCGCTGGAAGCGTGTGCCCCGAGTCGGAAGCTCGTTGAGAAAGTCTTTCTCAAGAGCGCCCGCCTTTCGGAGCCACGTCAGGGGCGGCATAGCGTAGCGCAGGGCGCGGGACCTGTTCCCGGGCCCTGTCGCGGTTCACTCGCGCCCGCCGGGCAGCCTCTCGTTGTAGCCGTCTCCCAAATAACAACTTGCCGAGGGCGTTAATCGGAGGCATGATAATATACGAAATCAGCTTTGGCGATATGAAAACTCGGCGTTTGGCAGAGTCGACCGTTGACCTATGAGCGACACCATTAAGCGGCTCACAATCGAAGGCTTTAAGTCCATCCGGAAGCTGGAGGACTTTGAGCTCCGCTCACTGAATGTACTCATCGGCGCCAACGGCGCAGGCAAGAGCAATTTTGTGGAGTTTTTTCGGCTCCTGCGCGAACTGATCGCCCAAAGGCTCCAGACATTCGTAAACACGACCGGCGGCGCGGACGCTTATCTCTATCTGGGGCCGAAAGTCACCAGTCAAATTGTGGGCAAGCTCCGGTTTGGTATCAACGGCTACGATTTTAGGCTGGTGCCCGCGGAGGGGAATTGGCTGATATTTGCCGAGGAAACAACCGTTTACTTCGGTCCATCCGCTCCTGTTCGGTATCGTCTCGGTTCGGGGCACCCCGAGGCCAAGCTCAAGGACCGGAAAGACGACCCTGGGAAAATGGGCGCAGCGCACGGAGTGGCGTATTATGTCTACGATGCAGTCTCAAGCTGGGTCGTGTATCATTTCCACGACACCAGCGCCACGGCGGGCGTTCGCCGTCAAGGTCCGATCAACGACAACGAGTATCTTCGCCCCACTGCGGAGAACCTCGCTGCGTTTCTGTACCGCGTTAGCCAAACGAACGCGGGCAGCTACGCAAAGATCCGTGATGTCGTGAGGCTGGCGGCGCCGTTTTTCGATGATTTTAAGCTCCGGCCGGTGCCCACGAACCCTGAGCTAATCCAATTAGAGTGGCTGCAAAGGGATTCGGACTATCCTTTCCGCGCCAGCCAACTTTCAGATGGCACGTTGCGTTTCATGTGCTTGGCTACGGCGCTGCTCCAGCCGAGCCCGCCCCCGACGATGCTTTTTGACGAGCCGGAACTTGGCCTGCATCCCTACGCGTTGACCTTGCTTGCAAGTCTCTTTCAGCAGGTAGCGCGGCAATACAGACAAGTGATCGTTTCGACGCAATCGGCGCAATTGCTAAACGAATTTGACCCGGAAGATGTGGTTGTCGTCGAGCGGACTCAGGGCGAGTCAGCCTTTCGGCGCTTGGATTCGACGCAACTGGCGGGGTGGCTCGAGGAGTACACGCTCGGTGAGCTATGGCAGAAAAATGTCCTGGGGGGTGGGCCGCGGAATGAGGAAATGCCCCTGCCGTCAGATGGCGACGGAGATGCGGGTGTAGCCCCACAGAAGGAGGAGTCGAGCACGCGAGACGAGCTTTCATGACCCGAGTTCACATTGTGGTCGAGGGGTTATCGGAAAGGTCGTTTGTGAATAACGTTCTCGCACCCGTGCTCTGGAGGCATCAAGTCTACTTGAATCCCATCGTCGTGGGACTGCCAGGCCAAAAAGGGGGAGGAGTCAGCTACGCCCGCGCGCAAAAGGACATACTTCTGAGACTGAAGCAGGATCGCTTTGCCTACTGCTCAACCATGCTCGACTTCTACGGATTGGGCAAAGGGTTTCCCGGCACGCCGCTGCCAACGAACCTCTCGAACCTCGACAAAGTCATCCACATTGAGCAAGCAGTAAAGCAAGACATCATCGCGCACGCGCCCGAACTGCGGGCCGACGTTCGATTCATCCCTTATTTGCAATTGCACGAATATGAGGCACTGCTGTTCAGCAATCCAGCGGCGTTCGCAGGCGGCATTAACCAATCGAACCTCGCCAGTCAGTTCCAGTCCATCCGCGACGGCTTTCCCACTCCCGAAGACATTGATGACAGTCCGAACACGGCTCCGTCAAAACGCGTGCTCGACCTTTGTCCTTCCTACAGTAAGGTGCTCGACGGTACGCGGGCCGCCATAGCTGTAAGTGTTGACACGATGCGGCGCGAGTGCGCTCATTTTCGTGATTGGCTCACGCGCCTCGAACATATAGGAGCTCAAGTGCAATTGCGATAATGGCCCTGAAGCCCCGCGATGACGATTTCGGCCCCAGAGGCACACGATGAACATCCTGTTGTGGGTCCTGCAGGTCCTCGCCGCGCTCGTGTATGGAGCGTCGGGCGTCATGAAGGTCTTCATGTTCGACAAGGTAGGCGAGGGGGTCCCGTCCTTCGGTGCGTTGCCGCGGGAAGCCTGGAAGGCCCTTGGCATCCTCGAACTCGCCTGCACGGTCGGGCTGATCGTCCCCGCCGCCCTCCACTGGCATCCGGCGCTCACGGTGGTGGCCGCCGCGTTCCTGGCGATCGAGAGCCTCGTGTTCGTCTGGGTGCACGCCAAGTACCGCGAGATCACGCCCATCATTTTAAGCGGCGTGCTGGGCCTCCTCATGGCGTTCATCGTGTACGGCCGGACGGTCCTGAGGCCGATCTTCTGAACGGCGGGCCGCCTCACAAAGGGTCCTTAGCGCCACGTTGCGCAAAGGTTAAGTTTTGAGAAATGCAAAACGGCGCTTTACACCCCGGCTTGGTCCCCCGCGCCATGAGCAGGAGCGCCTGTATACCGAGCGTTTAGCGTGTTATGATTTTACCGAGCGCTGGTGTCATGATTTGGCAGGTTGATCGAGCAACAGAAGCCGTCGCACGTAAATACCCCCTCCCCATCTATGCGACAACTCCCACCCCCCAAGACCTCGGAGGGAACTTTGAACCCGCCAACTGGCAACATCGGCTGAGGGGCATGGACGTTTTCCCGGCGGGGGCGTCACAGGCTTCGCCCGGCCTCATCATCGGAGAATTTCGGGCCGCCAACTACTTACAAGGGCTTGCTTTAACCGTGTGCTGGGGCGGCATGGCCAGAACATCGAACCGCTATATCTACCGGCAACACTCCCTTGAACACATTTACGACGTTCTCGACAAATGCGCGAAGGACATTTCCCAAACTCAGTCTATCCAAAGCTCTTGGAACGCACTGACCCAACAGCTTGAGTGGACCAACGTTATTACCTCAAAGACGCTGCACTTCCTATGCAGAGCCTTGGGTTTCGAGGACAACCCACCTGTTCCTATTGATCGCGGGGTGGTTCTTAACTACGTGTGGCCCGGATTTAGAATGGGGATTCCGCCAAAGCAACGCGCAGATGTTGGCGGTTGGGACGGGAACACTTATGCGGCGTACTCGCGATACATGACAGCCATTCTGACGTGGGCGCACTTAAGGCAGCCAGCGTGGACAACGACGCAGATCGAGGCCACGATCTACGATGAAAATGCTCCATAGCCTTCCCTCTCCATAAGTATTAGTTCTTCGTCGATGGGCGCAGACGTGCCGTTTTTTTGGCATGTCTGCGCCCCTGCTCGTCGATTCAGAGCGGCGCATACATCACGACAAAGCGCGTCATGACATATGCGTCCGCGGTGACCACCTCCGTGCGGCGGGTCTTTCGCCCGTGGTATACTCAGACACGAAGGAGCTTTGCTATGCTGGCCATTCGGCTTCCTGCTTCCATCGAGAGGCGTCTTGAAGAACTGGCCCGACGCACCGGTCGCACGAAAGCCTATTATGCTCGTGAAGCCATCCTCCAGCACCTAGACGATCTCGAGGACGTGTCGATGGCGGAACGCGCCTTGGAGCGAATCCGCAAGGGTGCAGAGCGCACCATCCCACTTGAGGACGTCGTGAAGCGCCATGGCGTGGAAGGTTGAGCTATCTGTCCAGGCCGACCGGGAACTAGGTAAACTCGACCCGCAACATTCGCGGCGTATCGTGAAGTTTCTTTCTGAACGACTGGCCAAATTAGACTATCCCCGCGCGCTTGGCCAGCCCCTGAAGGGATCCCACCTGGAAGAATTTTGGAAGTACCGCGTCGGCGACTACCGGCTTATCTGCAAGATCGAAGACGGCCGCCTGCTCGTGTTAGTCCTCCGCATTGGGCATCGTCGAGAAATCTATCGCTAGCGGTACGCGGCGCTTGGGCAGACGAAGGCGGGAAGGCGGCTAGCGATAGTGTTTACGATTCGCGGCACGCTGGGTCGAGTCATCTCGGCCCGCAACATGGGACGCTGTTGAAATGAGAATCCATGAACGTGTCGAAGAAACCAAGTAGAAAGGCGATTCCCCGTTTCGCAAACGAAGACGAGGAGCGGAAGTTCTGGGCAAAGCATGATACGGCCGACTACTTTGACTGGAGCAAAGCCGTTCGCGCGACCTTCCCGGAACTCAAGCCGTCGACGACGACCATCTCCTTGCGCGTGCCGGCAGCGATGCTGGAGGAACTCAAGACACTGCCGAACGAAAAGGACGTCCCGTACCAGTCGCTCATGAAAGTCTTCCTCGCAGAACGAATCGCTCACGAGCGCGGCTCGCGGCGCAGGATGCGAGCTTGATTTGTACGTTGCGCAGCTGAGACAAACTGCAGGGATCCTTCGCTGCCCTCAGGATGACAGGACGGGCGAGTTTTCGCTCAAACTCTCACGCCTTGCGGTGGAATTCGAATCGGGAAGTGCTCTCCTGGCCTTTCTGGAGGAACGTCCAGTCTTGATAGTGGTGATTGGCATCCACGAAAGTGATCTTGAGGCCGACCATGTGGGGCGTCGAGGGGCTGGCGAGGTTGGTGGCATCCTTGAACACAAAGGTCACGACGTTTGGTTCGGATGAGGGCACGAGGCGGAAGCGCGGCTGGTTATGGGCGCCGCAATAGTGGGTGGCCAGCAGATCGCTGTTGTCCATGTGAAACATGGTGACCATCTCGTAAGGCGTGCCTTCGCCGAGCATGTTCATCACGGCCGAGCCGTCCGAGACGAGACGGAATGAAGTGGTGGCAGGCATCTGCTTGCCGCCTTCGTCCATGGTGCCTTCCCACTGGCCTACCAGGGACTTCAGCTTGTCAAAACTCGCCCCGGCCGCGGTGGGCTGCTTCGCCGGGTTCGTCGCCTGGGCAAGAACCACGCTCGCAAACACTAAGACCGCAATGAGCACCTTCGCGCTTTTCATGATTGACCCTCCTGAGGCGATTATACCCTTTTCGGATGTCTCACGCGACGCAGCCCTGAAGGGGCGGCCCAGCAAAGCCCAAGCCAACGGCCTGGGTGGAAGTGGTAAGAGAGCCTTTCGTTTCCGGACTCAAGCCCTGAAGGGGCGTAATAGGTGCGTACTCCGTAGGTCGCCCCTTCAGGGCTCGCCAAGGAAAACCGCCTGTTTTCCCAGGCCGATGGCATGGGCTTTGCTGGGCCGCCCCTTCGGGGCTGTGAATTGCACGCGAGGTCCAGCTTCGAGTTTAAGACACCGGGCAAGACACATTTAGGACACTACCGCCTCTTCACGCCAGCCTCCAAGGTCTGTCCTGCTATGGTATGATGTCGGGTTTCAAAAGCGGTGAGGAAGCCTTCTTATTCCGAAGCGATCACCGAAAAAGTGAAACCTAAAGTGGGTGTATCTCCCCAATGACAGGACAGGAGCTCTTTGCTTTCTAATCATAATCGATACAGGAGTCAATCATAATGCCCAGTATAAAGATGTTTACCGGAGAGGGAATACCGCTCGAGATGCACAAGGTCCGTATTGTGCAGAAACTCAGGTTGATCCCCATTGAAGATCGTCTGAAGGCCATCACGGAGGCCGGGAACAATACGTTCCTGCTGCAAAACCGTGACGTCTTCCTGGATATGCTGACGGACAGCGGCGTGAACGCGATGAGCGATAATCAACTGGCTTCGATGATTACGGCGGACGATGCCTATGCCGGGTCGGCGACGTTCACCAGGCTGGCGGATAAACTCGCTGAGATCTTCGGGACGAAGTATTTCCTCCCTGCACATCAGGGGAGGGCCTGCGAACACATCCTCGCGAAGACCTATGTCACTGAGGGCAGCGTCGTACCCACGAATTTTCATTTTACGACCACGAAGGCGCACATCACCCTGTGCGGAGGCTCGATGGAAGAAGTCATTATTGACGAGGGCCTTAAAACCAAAAGCACCTATCCTTTCAAAGGCAATACCGATATCGCTAAGCTGCGGGCGGTGCTCGAAAAGAACGGGCCTCAGAAAACTGCCTTCGTGCGTCTTGAGGCCGGAACGAACCTCGTGGGCGGGCAGCCTTTCTCTCTGGAGAATATGAAAGATGTCCGCAAGGTCTGCGACGAGTACGGCCTGACGCTGGTTCTGGACGCGAGCCTTCTTCAGGATAATCTGTACTTCATCAAAACCCGCGAGGAGAACTGCAAGCACAAGACGATCCGCGAGATCACCCGCGAGATCGCGGACTTGTCCGATATCATCTATTTTTCCGCGCGCAAACTCGGTGCGGCCCGCGGGGGCGGCATTATTACGAGCAGCGAGAAGGCTTACAAAACCATGCGCCCTCTGATTCCGATGTTCGAGGGATTCCTTACCTACGGGGGCATGTCCGTCCGCGAAATGGAGGCGATGACGGTCGGCCTCGAGGAAACCATGGACGAAGATGTTATCAATCAAGGGCCGCAGTTCATCGAGTATATGGTCAACGATCTCGACAGGAAGGGCATTCCCGTTGTCACGCCGGCCGGCGGTCTGGGCTGCCATCTGGATGCCTCGGGGTTCATCCCCCACGTGCCCCAGGTCGAGTACCCCGCCGGAGCGCTCGCCGCGGCGATGTATATTGCCGGCGCCGTGCGCGGCATGGAGCGCGGCACGCTGTCAGAGCAGAGAAACCCCGACGGCAGCGAACGTCTGTCGGAGTTTGAACTCCTGCGGCTGGCCTTGCCGAGGCGCGTTTTCACGCTCTCGCAGGTGAAATACGCCATCGACCGGATCACCTGGCTTTATGAAAACCGCGCCTTGATCGGCGGCCTTAAATTCGTCGAAGAACCGCCCGTATTGCGCTTCTTCTTCGGAAGGCTCGATCCGGTGTCGGACTGGCAGACAAAGCTCGCGGCTAAGTTCCGCGCGGATCTGGGTGACAGCCTGTAATTGATGACGAGGAATCTCGCAGCCCGAGCTACAATCTTCAGAGCAGGGTATACTTAAGCCATTATGCGCGTTGCGCTCCTGCACACCTTTGTAGCCAGTAAGAAAGAACCCCTGGCCGCCATGCTGGACAGGGTCCACCAGGCCTTCCTTGATTCCGGGCTGGGAGAACCGGTTATCCGATTCAACTTCGGTGACCCGCAGGTCGGCGGCGTCTCCAGCGTCGCCCGGGTGCTGAAGCGCTTTCCGGACTTGGAGCGTTTTGTCACGACTAAAGAGCCGATGCCCGGCCTCCCCGGAGTGCGGCGGATTTCGAATGGACCGATGTCGGAGGGCGCAGGCCAGGCCGTGGCGTACTCGACCTTACAAGCGATCGCCGCCGGCGTGCCCCGGTCCTTTCCGTTCCACAGCGTAGTGTTTCATTTTCATATGCCGGAATTCGGAGATGTAATTCCAACCATGCTGAACTCCGCTGAAATGATCCCGGGCGTGCAACTCAGCGATAGCTGGTGGGTGAACGGGCGCAATCGATCTCTCACGGCTTGCACCGTGGTGGAGGCAGACCCGTCAGGCAAAAAGATGCCGCCGCCGACTGCGGCCGTGGCGGCAGTCCTGGCATCTTGTGGGAAGATCAGGCGCACCGTACAGGCTCCGCTGGCTGATAAGAACGCAACTGAGCCTACGGCAGTTCGCCTGCCAACCGGAATGGCGATCCCGAGCGCCAACCCGGAGGCCTTGCGGGCGGTGCACGGCATTGTGGTCGAATATCGTGCCCGCATGAAGGAAGTCGTCGAGCGCGCGGCCCTCCCGCACCAATTGCTGCCGGTGCTCGAGGCGCTGCGGACCACATCACTTGGCGCGGCTTCGGGACCGAGGAAACCTGCGCTCGAGCGTCTGTTCAAGCCCATGGGGTATTCCTGCCGGGGCGAGTCAGGGGCGTTCACTTTGAGGCGACGAACCGCAGCCAACCTCACTCTGGAGCTGCATCTGGACGTTGGAACGTGGAGTCATAAGGTGATATCAATGTTCCGCGTGTGGGGGTTGGGATTCAAAGCGCTCCTTATTCTACCGGTGTCCGCCAATGCCGTAATCGGCGCGCAGTACCCCATCGGCGATTCGGACCAATGGCAGAAGATCGTAGAAAACCAGGCGGCGCTGGTCGCTGAGTTGGAGCGGAGCTTCGTTCCGGAAATCGAAAAAGCTACGGGCCCATCACCGGAGTGGTACCAGCCGCAGAGTTGAGCGCCGATACTTTCCGCATCGCCACCCTCTTCCCGCGTTTAAAGATGAATCCAGCACTAATGTTTCTCCGTCCCAATTGCGAACACCCGTGTCCCACAATCGAACAGCGGTTGGGCGGCTTGCCGCGCAACGCATGCGTATGACATAGTAATTACAGGACGTACGTGGTGTCAGGGTGGCGCGGTAATTGCGTAATATCCCTTCGAGGGCTTCTAGAGATCGGTTACAACACGAGAGTTCTCGGCTTCAGGTTCTGAGTGGTCTGCGGCGATAGCGGCAGGGTGAGACCAATTCAGAATCCAAAGGAGCGGAGAGAAGGGGAGAGAATCCATGAGCACTCTGCTGCAGGATTTACGCCTGGCGTTCCGCGTGTTGCGCAAATCCCCCGGTTTCACGGCGGTGGCCGTTGGAACGCTGGCGTTGGCCATCTGCGCAAACACCGTGGTCTTCAGCATTCTGAATGCAGTGATCCTGCGGCCGGTGAATGTGCCGCGGGCTGAAACCCTATACACCATCGAGCGCGTGAGCGATCGTAACCCGCCCGAGTCCTATCCCAACTATCTCGATTTGCGCGACCGCAACCGTAGCTTTGAGAGCCTAGCCGCTTACGCATTCTCTCAAGGTGGTCTGGACACGGGCGGAAATCCGGTGCGCGTCTGGTACCTTGACGTCAGTGGAAACTACTTTGACGTCTTGGGAATTAGGCCTTATCTCGGCCGGTTCATTCACCCCTCGGATGAGCGTGGCCCCGGCAGCGCTCCCTACATCGTGCTCGCCTATGCGTATTGGCACAGCAATTTTCACGACGATCGTGGCGTGGTGGGCAGTACGGTTCAGCTCAATAAACGTCCTTACACAATCATCGGCGTCGCGCCCTCTGGTTTCGAGGGGACGCTGATGTTTTTCCATCCCGCTTTCTTCGCGCCGATAGCCAACGATGACACAGATTTACTGAACGCGCGCGGAAACCGCTGGGTTGACCAGCAGATTGGACATTTGAAGGCGGGAGTCACTCCAGCACAGGCCGCCGCGGACCTGAACTCGATTGGCTCTTACCTGGAAAAGACCTATCCCAAAGATGATGGCCAAATGACCTTTACTTTGGTTCGTCCCTGGCTCTTTGGCGATTACCTGGCGCGTCCGGCACGGGCGTTCCTTACCGGATTGATGCTGCTGGCGGCGCTGATTCTGCTGGCTGCCTGCGCGAACCTGGGCAGCTTGTTTGCCGCCCGCGCCGCAGACCGCGCGAGGGAGGTCGCCCTGCGGCTCGCCCTGGGAGCAGGACGACTCCGCATTCTGCGGCAACTCTTCACCGAAGCTGTGCTAATTTCACTGATGGGAGGCGCAGTCGGAGTGTGGGGCAGCGTGATGCTCTTGAGCGGACTGAGCGCCTGGAACCCACTTCCCAGATTTCCCGCCAGCGCTGCTGTGTATCCGGACGCTCGTGTTTATGCGGTCGCCTTGCTATTGACATTGGCGAGCGGATTGCTGTTTGGCGCGGTGCCCATAAGACAGGTACTTCGCGCGGATCCCTATCAGATTGTCAAATCGGGATCCACCGGCACGACCGGACGGCGGGTTAGTGGCCGCGACCTCCTGCTGGCGGCGCAAATTGCCATCTGCGCGGTGCTGGTCACGTCCTCATTAGTTGCGGTGCGTGGAATGGTGCGCTCCCTGCACAGCAATTTCGGCTTTGAACCGCAAAACGCCATGCTGGTCGAGACAGACTTGGCCTTCGCGGGTTACACCGGCGACAAGGCGCCGCCCATGCAGAAGCGCATGAACGAGGCTCTCGAGGCGATTCCCGGTGTCGAGACTGTGGGATTCAGCGATGGGCTGCTGCTGGAGGACACCGACGATTATTCCTCGGTGTTCAACGGTGATGCGACCGACGTGAGGCCCGCGAATGCCGCCGGCGACGCGTACATTTACCACATCTCTCCCGAATACCTGCGCGCTGAGGGCACGGTGCTGCTGGCGGGAAGGACTTTCACCTGGCATGACGATCAAAAGGCGCCACGCGTCGGCGTGGTGAATCTGGAGTTTGCGCGCAAGGTTTTCGGCTCCACAAGCAAGGCACTGGGCGGATATTTCAAGCTGCCGGACGGAACTCGTGTCCAGGTAGTGGGTATCACAGAGCAAGGAAAGTATGATCACCTCGCCGAGGATCCCATCGCCGCGATGTTTCTTCCGATTCTGCAATGGCCGTCCAGCCAGACGTGGCTGGTGGTGCGCTCGAGTCGCGACCCGAAGCAACTCGGGCCCGCCATCAGGAGCAGCCTGCGGCAACTGGACGCAGGCCTGCCGGTTCGCATTGAGACGCGGTACAAAGAACTCGACCCGGCCCTGTTTGGCCCGCGCCTGGCGACGATTGCGCTGGGAGTGCTCGGCTTGATGGCAGCGATGCTGGCTGTCACCGGCGTCTTTGGCATGGCGGCGTATTCGGTAAGCAAGCGGCTGAGAGAATTGGGAATCCGTATGGCGCTTGGTGCGCAGCACAAGGAAGTATTGCGGGCAGCGCTCGGGCGCGCAGTCAAACTGCTGGCCATCGGTTCTGCGGCAGGATTGCTCCTGGGAATTCTGGCGAGCAGGGTGCTGGCATTCATCGTCTACGAGGCAACTTCCCGGGATCCGCTGGTGTTGGCCGGCGTCGTCCTGGTTATGGCCTTGCTGGGCATCGTGGCCACGTGGATTCCGGCGCGACGCGCGTTGTCCATTGAGCCGGCGATACTGATGCGCGAGGAGTGAAACACTCGAGGTACATTCAAATGATGACAGGACGTCCAACGAAATCAGAGGCCGCAGAATATTATTTCACCTATATCGATCAGGCGAAAGGCGACGACATTGAAGTCGCCCTCGCAACCCAACTGGAAGAGAGCCCGGCATTCTTCACCGGAATCTCCGAGGATAAATCGCTGCACCGCTACTCGCCCGAAAAATGGAGCATCCGGCAAGTACTGAACCACATCAGCGACGCGGAACGGGCATTTGCCTTTCGGGCCCTCTGGTTCGGCCGGAACTTCACAACGCCATTGCCGAACTACGATCAGAACATCGCGGCATCCGCGGCAGAGGCCGAGCGAATCACCTGGGCTGCCCATATCGAGGAGTTCCGCAGGGTGCGCCTTGCGACGATCTCGCTTTTTGCAAACATGCCGTCCGAAGGCTGGATGAGGACGGGTGTGGCGAGTGATAACCTCTTTACGGTGCGCGCCCTCGCGTACATTGTCGCCGGACACTACGCGCACCACGTCAAAATCCTCAACGAACGATACCTGTAATTAAAATCTCTGCTCGGCAAGGCCCGGCACAAAGGAGGCAGCTTCCTCCGCCGCCTGCCGCACATGCTCGGGGGTGCCGAGGTCCCGCCAATAGTATTCGTCGCCGCGAAAGGCCAGGATCTTCTCGCCCTGTCCGGATAGCCGGAGATAGGTAGTGAAGATTGAGAAGGCGCCTTCTTCCGTCATCATGGAGAAGAGGCGGGGAGAGATGACATGCATGCAGGAAAAAGCCAGGGCCTGCGGGTGCTCGGAGGGCCGAACCAATTGGTCCTTGCCGTCGCGTCCGTACCGCCGTCCGCAAAGCTGGAGGTGCTCATCGACGAGCAGGTATCGAAAAGTCTCCCGATCCTGCACCGCGATGGTGGCCAACGCGCCATGCTCAGCATGAAATTCCGCCATGCGCGCCAAATCAAATGTGCTGATGATGTCGACGTTGTGCACGAAGAACGGCTGATCGAGGTCGCCGGAGCTTTCCAGGAAGAACCAGGAAGCCTTTTTCAGGCCACCCCCCGTGTCCAGCAAGGCTTCCTCACGGGAAACCTCGATGCGCATCCCGAAATTGTCGTGCTCTTTCAGGTATTCGACGATCAGGTCGGCGAAGTGATGCACGTTGATGATCACTTCGCGAACTCCGAACACCCGCAAGCGCGACAGGATGATCTCCAGTAGCGTGTGCCCGGCAATCTCCACCAGCGCTTTAGGACGATGGTCGGTGAGCGGCCGCAGGCGGGCGCCGATGCCGGCCGCCAGAATCATGGCTTTCATTTGTCCATTTCCTCTAACTCCAGGTGGCGCACCACGACCTCGATCCCGGGCTTGCTGCGGAGCCGTTGTGCCAATTGATCCGCCAGGTAAACCGACCGATGCTGTCCGCCCGTGCAACCGAACGACACCATCAAACTCTTGAAGCGACGGCTCAGATAGTTGTTCACGCTGGAATCCACCAGCATGGTGGCGGCGTCAAGATACTGGCGCACACTTTCATGGCCATTGAGATAATCGATTACCGGCGCGTCCTTTCCCGTCAAAGCCTGAAGGGCCTCTTCGCGTCCGGGATTGGGCAAGCTGCGGGCGTCGAAGACGTATCCGCCGCCATTCCCGCTCTCATCTTTCGGCTGGCCATGGTGAAACGAGAAGCTGAATATGCGCACCACCATGTCCTTTCCCCGGGAAGACAGGCTCTGGAGCTTTTCCGAGCCCAACATGCCTTTAAACGCGTCCGTCAGCGCCGGCAGCGCGATGGGCAGCTTGATGCGATGAAGCAGCCAGCGCAGGTTCTTCATGGCATAGGGCACGCTCTCGAGAAAATGAGCCTTGCGCTCGTAAAAGCCGCGAAATCCATACGCGCCCAAGGCCTGCATGATGCGGACGTAAACGAAGGCATAGTAGTAGTGCATGAACTCGGCGCGCTCGAAGCTGATGAACTCGCCAAGCACATCGAGATAATGGTCGAGTAGTTGCTGTCGCAACTCCGGCGGAAGGTCAGCCTTCGCATCGAATAAGAGCGAAGCAATATCGTATTGCAGCGCGCCCTTGCGGCCCCCTTGGTAATCAAGAAAGTAAGGACCCCCATCGCGCCACATGACGTTACGCGACTGATAATCCCGATAGAGAAAGTAATCGCGGGGAGCGCTCAAGAGAAACTTCGTCAGGTGGTTGAAATCATTTTCGAGCGCCTGTTCGTTGAAGGGTATACCGGCGAGCCGCAGAAAGTAATACTTGAAATAGTTTAAGTCCCAGGTAATCGACTGCCGATCGAAGCTGCCGCGAGGGTAACACACTTTGTAATTCAAATCGCGGCCGGCTTCGATCTGAAAACGCGGCAGCATGGCCGCCACCTGGCGGTAGGCATCAACCACTTTGGGAGCAATGTCCTCGCCGGTGCGGTTCTTCAAAAGAAATTCGAAAAGAGTGGTGTCCCCCAGGTCTTCTTCCAGGTAAGCGCCGCGGGTCAAGTCCTCGGCATAGATTTCCGGGACGGGCAGGCCGTGCCGGCGAAAATGCCTGGAAAACTCCAGGAAGGCCACATTCTCCTCGTGCACGTGATATAGGACGCCCACCGCGCTATGGTTGACGTTAGCCAGCCGGATGATGTTCCGCCCCGAACCGCCAAGCTGGCCCTGCAGCGGCTGCACACGCGCCACCGGGGAGCGGAAGTGCCGCTCAAAAAGCCTTTCTAGAACGTCCCTGGATGTGGTTTCCATTGAACACCAAGATACCATCGAAAAGGGGGAAACTGGTAGCGAACGGAGCAGACTGGGGCCTTTTCCAACGCGTGAAAAGAACTTGTCATCCTGAGCGAAGCGAAGGATCCACGCAGTTATTCCTTGTCCTCGAACTAGACCCAACTGCAGAGATCCTTCGCTCCGCTCAGGATGACACGGGTTGGTTCTCCTGCTCACAACGACTACTCAATATTCACTTTTGCGTGGAGGACAAGTTACGGTGGAAGAAAGCCAGCGTCTCAAGGGCAAGTTGCCGGCGGGCTTCGGGAGTGCGGAAGGTATGAGCGTCGTCAACTTTGATGAACGCTACAGGCACCCCGGCGGCCTGCAACTTCTCAAAGAGTTCTTGCGCTTGTGCGATCGGAACATTTTCATCCTGGGTGCCGTGGACGATCAAAAAGGGTGCGTCCTGCTTCGAAACGTGCTCGGCGGGCGAGGCCTCGCGCCATACCTCGGGACGCTTTGAATAGTCGCCCCTGAAGAAACGCGCCAAAAATGCGGTGTCTTCCGAACCGCGCTCCGTGGTGAAGTCGGTGGGACCGCTCACGTCCACCACCGCTTGCACCCGGCTCGAATACCCGGCGAGCGCCGGATCGAAATTGTCCCGGGTGTCTTCCATGCCGAGCAGGGCGGCAAGTTGCGCGCCCGCAGAATGCCCGAACGCGCCAAGGTAGTCAGGATTCA
>Ga0181532_10000800_pt1 | contig 31429 bp, 24 predicted proteins | sample PEATcosm2014_Bin_33_FD_119768 | JGI IMG/M metagenome (GOLD analysis project Ga0181532, IMG submission 119768) | Peatland microbial communities from MTU Mesocosm Facility, Houghton, MI, USA - PEATcosm2014_Bin11_30_metaG | ecosystem: Environmental > Terrestrial > Soil > Wetlands > Peat | place...
GGCAACCCTCCGATACGCCCCGCCAGAATGCTGGGGGCTAGATAGGTCAGACTGCATGATGCTGGACAAAGATACCCGGATCCCACCAGGCCTCGCCGCGCTTGGAGGATTGTGGTGAGGCCGGAAGCGATCATTGAGATGCGCAAGAGGCTTTGAGCCTGGCCGGCGGTGCCTCCGATTGCATCGATGGCCACGATTACGTAGATCCAGCCGACCGACATGGCAAGTACGTGCTGGCTGGCGAGGGCTAGCGATAGGGGCAATGGCGGACTTTCGTCCACGTCATAGGCGAGGTTCGAGGGCCGCTTCCGCCCGACGGGCTCTTTTCTTTTCGAGACTCCCAGAACGCTAGACCAAATGCGCGTGGTCAGCGCTGCTTCCTCTGCATTCCCCATCGTGAGCATTTATACATGTCGATTGCGGTTCTACCATTACAGTCGTGTAAAACCTTAAGCACCCCACTGCCCGACTTGCTGCGGGAACGACCAGGTAAGCGCGATAGTGAATCGTTCCGTCCCATGCCTGGAAATGCAATCCCAGGTGCCAGCATCGACAAGTGCCGTACTCCCTGTTTTCCAGCGCCCGCCGTCAGTCCCGCGATGAGGGTGGAGTCGAGCACCATGATCAGTCCACACAGGACTTCTTCCAATCGGTCTGCCGGATCCAGATACTTTTTGACAAGCCGCGTCCTTGAATGAGCAAAGGCCCTACGATGCCGGGCAGATGCGACGTTTTGCCGTTAGTACGCGGGTCAATAATGTCGCGAACGACGACCGTGAGTGCTCCGAACCGATTGAAGTGTCACCAGCGATTCAGACCGGACTTTTCTGATTTGAACCTTCCTACTACTGGACCTTGAGTAGCACCCGAACGTCCGGGACTGAGTGAGCAATCTTGCTCAGACACCTTCGATACTGGTGCGGTAGGCTCGCACGGTGGCTCGCTTCGTGGGAAGATGGGGACATCTCGGGCGGCCTCCAGCAAAATTCGCTCGGAAACCCCAATGCAAACCGAGCGCCAACCTCTCTTGTTGTTCCTTGCATTCAGCTTCGTTGTTCTGTCGCTGCTTGTCTTAGCGCAGTAAGTGATTGCGACCGTACAAGTAGGCTCAGACCCCTGACTGCAGCCGTCAACCCGGTGACAAATACGATGTATGTCGCCAACCAGTGCGGCACCGGCCATGTTCATGGAAATTCTGGGCTGGAGGAGGCTACACATGGGAGGCAAGAGACTTTCCGTCGGATTGAGAACGGTCTTGGCGATCTTTGCTGTGACCCTTTTTGTGACAAGCACATGGGCACAGACTCACGAGAATGTCCTGTACAGCTTCATCAAACCCCCGGACGGAGTCTATCCTTCCGGCGGCCTGATCTTCGATGCCGCCGGCAATCTCTACGGCATGACCCAGGGGGGCGGCACTTACAACCATGGCACAGTGTTCGAGTTGACGCCGACTGCGGGCGGGGGCTGGACGGAGACTGTGTTGTATAACTTCGGCAACCCCCCGGACGGAGTCTATCCTTCCGGCGGCCCTGTGGGACGTAGATAGCCCTGTCAGGAAGCGCCAAGGATTTACGGCCCGGCCTTTTGTCTGCAAATCACTTTCGGTCACAGGAGAATCCGTGAAGCTACCGCTTGGCTGTCTTGCGCTCGCATACCTGTCGATGGTCTCGTCGATCTGCGCCCAAACAACGGGCGGCAACGTTGCAACCACCACTCCGGCAACCCAGGCCGGAACCCAAAGCGCTGCCATTTCTCAAGTGCCGCGGCTGGTTAAGTTCAGCGGTACCGTGCAGAACTTCGGCGCGGATGAAGCCGGAGGCGGAGCTGTCGCTCGCGATAGCGCCAGTGTCCCCACGAACGTTGTCGGGATAACTTTCTCCCTTTATTCGCAGCAGACGGGCGGTGGCCCGTTGTGGTCAGAGGTGCAAAACGTCAGGGTGGACAGCACGGGACATTACACGGTACAACTCGGTTCCACTCAGGACGAAGGGCTTCCCGTGGAGCTGTTTAGCTCGGCTCAGGCGCAGTGGTTGGGAGTGCGGCTGGAGGGTCAGGCCGAGCAGCCGCGCATCATGCTGCTGAGCGTGCCCTACGCGCTGAAGGCAGCGGATGCCGAGACCTTCGGCGGCAAACCGCCTTCGGCCTTCATGTCTGCGACCAACTCGGCAATGGCCAGCGGTAGCGGCGGCACCACCCCAGGCACGAACGGAAAGCAGCCATTGCCGCCACAGGTGGACGGTGGCGGCACCACCAACTACATTGCGCTGTGGACCTCCGCATCCGATCTGGGCGACTCGGTCATGTATCAGAGCTCGAACAATATCGGTATTGGGACGACCTCTCTAGCCTATCCGCTAACTGTAAGCGGCAATAACGCGGGGACCATCATATCGGTGACACAGGCCGGTAGCGGTATCGGGGTTAACGCGTATTCCTACTCGACGAGTGGCGGCGGCACCGCTGTGCTGGGAAAGACCCAGGGCAACTCGGGCATCGGCGTTCGCGGAGACGCCCTCGCCTCGACCGGCCCCACCTATGGCGTTTACGGATCCAACGCCAGCACCAGCGGATATGGCGTTTACGGGAACGCCTCGGCAAGCACCGGCAACACCTATGGTGTTTATGGGAAAGTTGCCAGCACCGCGGGCATAGCGCTTCTAGGTCTAGCAACGGCGACCAGCGGCAACACCATTGGCGTCAGCGGCATTGTCGATAGCGCTGCGGGCACGGCAGGCGTGTTCAACAACGCAATCGGAGGCAATATCCTGGTCGGCCAAAACAATGGCACAGCCAAATTCACCGTCGACGGCAGCGGCGACGTGAACATCTCCGGCAACTTCACCGGCAGCGGCAGCGGACTCACCGGCATTCAGTTCTCCAACCTGGGCGGGACGCTGGCGAGTTCCCAGTTCAGCGGAACTTTCAGCAACGCAGTAACCTTGTCAAACACCTCGAACGTCTATTACGGGAACGGCTCGAACCTGACGGAAGTGGTTGCGGGTGCGGGCTCACCCTACTACATCCAGAACACAAACTCGGAACAAACCAACGCCAACTTCAATATCGATGGAGACGGAGCGATCGGTGGAGACCTCCAGGTTGACGGAGATGGAACGATCGGCGGGACGTTTCAAGCAGGCAACTACCAAGTCGGGGGGTCGACGCTCTGGGTGGAGACGCTGACACTATCAGTGTCGGAAGTACGCAGGCGGAGGCTTTTTTCCAACGTATCCTAAACAACGACTTGACCGACTGCGAGAACGGCTGTGGTTCCGTGCTGATCGACGTTCAAACCGGGCAGCTCGGATATTATTACTCCGGAGACGCGAAAGACGCGCGGCAAAGCATCGTTCAATAGAAAACATTCAGGACATGGGTATTGCCAGTAGTAAGCTCTTCCAGTTGCGCCCTGTGACTTTCTTTTATAGTCCGCAGCATGACGACTCTAAACAGCTCCAAGACAATGGAGGGCGTCTTCTGCAGTACGGCCTTATCGCCGAGGAGGTCGCCAAGGTCTCCCCGGAGTTGGTCTCTTACAACAAAGACGGCCAGCCCTACAGTGTGAAATATCAGAACCTCCTCCCGATGCTACTGAATGAAGTGCAGAAGCAGCACGCCATAGTCGTTTCCCAGCAGGATTTAATCCAGACCCTGCAGAACGAGATACGGCGACAAGATGAACAGTTCGAGCAAAGGCTTTCCCGGTTAGAAGCCTTGTCAGGGCCGCAGCGTTAGTACGTTTTTTAGGTATCAAAGACCTTCGGAATTGGGGCGGCACCTGCGACGGGCAAGTCGAGACATCCTTTAATGACCGAACAAACCATCTCGCACTACCGCATCATCGAGAAGCTCGGTGGCGGTGGGATGGGTGTGGTGTATAAGGCCGAGGACACGCGGCTTGGCCGCTTCGTTGCCCTCAAGTTTCTTCCCGACGATTTAGCTCACGACCGGCAGGCGCTGGAGCGCTTTCGACGCGAAGCTCGCGCCGCTTCCGCGCTGAACCATCCCAACATCTGCACCATCCACGACATTGGCCAGGAGGACGGTCGAGCGTTCATCACCATGGAATTCCTGGATGGAACGACGCTGAAGTATCGCATCGGCGGCCGTCCGCTGGACTCGGAACTGCTGCTGACGCTAGCTATCGACATCGCAGACGGGCTGGACGCTGCCCATCAGGCAGGCATCGTTCATCGCGACATCAAGCCCGCCAACCTTTTCGTAACCAAGCGAGGACACGCCAAGATTCTCGACTTCGGCCTGGCGAAGTTAAGTTTGGCGACCGGGGCGCTGCAAGTAGCGGGCGCAATTGCCGCCGAGACAGGTACGCTCAGTGACGAGTTTCTATCCAGCCCAGGGGCCATGCTGGGCACGGTGACCTACATGTCGCCGGAGCAGGTGCGAGCCAAGGAGTTGGACGCGCGCACTGACCTATTCTCCTTCGGCGCGGTGCTCTACGAGATGGCTACGGGCAAGATGCCATTCCAGGGCGAAAGCTCAGGCGTGATTTGTTCGGAGATTCTGACGAAGAATCCGCAGCCACCTTCGCAACTGAATCCGAATGTGCCACCCGAGCTGGAAGGCGTCATCCATCGCGCGCTGGAAAAGGATCGGGAACTGCGTTACCAGCACGCGGCGGACATGAGGGCGGATTTGCAGCGGCTGAAGCGGGATTCGGACTCGAATCGTTTTGCGCCCGTGTCTCGGTTGGCGCCGACTACAAAGAGGCGACTCGGGTGGATCGCCGCGACGGCGGTCGTAATTGTAGCCGCAGCCATGGCGGGCTATTTCGTCTCGCACCGTCCGGCTAAGCTCACCGACAAGGACACCATCGTCCTCGGGGATTTTGATAACAAGACCGGGGACCCCGTCTTCGACGACACGCTTAAACAGGGCCTCGCGGTACAGCTTGAGCAGTCGCCCTTCCTCGACCTAATTTCCGACAGTAAAGTGAACCAGACATTGAAACTGATGGGCCGTCCCATCGGAGACCGGTTGACGCCGGAGGTTACTCGCGAGGTCTGCCAGCGCATGGATGATTAAAATGGTAGGCCCGGCTGGGATCGAACCAGCAACCCTCAGCTTAGAAGGCTGATGCTCTATCCACTTGAGCTACGGGCCCACGGAGCGCGCAGGACTGCGCTGAACCATTATCGCAAATGCCCCGGCCCTGGCCAAAGAGTTGGAGAAGAGTACGTCCCTCGGCCGGCCCGCTCGGGATGACAGAACGGGGCGGCCGCGCAGAGGACCGACAGTTTGTTGAAAAAGTCGAAATATGGCCCGGGTGACGCCGGCTGAAGCCGGCTCAGGATGAGAAACAAAAAGGCTTAGACGCTGGCCTGAAGGCCAGCTCTACCCGATCCTCACGGTTGAATCTTCAACGGCGCCAACTCCGCCGCCTCAAATTGGTTCCACTGCTGGACCAGCGCCGTGGTTGACTGACGAAGCTTCGGCAGCGCCTGCGCGGCTTGGGTCGTCGGCGCCAGATCGACCTCCTGCAATATGCCGAGCATTTGCAGCAAGGAATCGCGGACGCCTGTCAGGCTGTCGGTGTGCGGTCCGCGCCTGCGTCGTCCCTCTCCTCCTGCAACTGCGTTCAGCTTCTTGCTCACTTCGTCGAGTTTCGCCGCCTCGTCTCCCGACGCCTTTTCGCGCATGGCCTTCAGTTGCGCGCGCGCTGCCGCGAATTTGTCCACGACCGCTTGCAGCGCCAGCACGTCGGTATAAACCTGGCTCGACAAGTCGAACTGCTTCTGCAAATCGGCCAGGGAAGTTTTCACCCGCGGGTCCATCTCCACCGCCATCGGCTGCGTGTACTTTTGGCCATCAACGGTGAGAACGGCGGTGTACTTGCCAGGCATAATCCAAGGCGAAGTCGGCTGGGGTGCGGTGTTGTGGGGCACGGCAGCGATGGGATATTCCGGCTTGATTCCCGGCACCGGCGCATAGTGCATGTCCCAAACGAAACGGTGAAAGCCGGCGGCGTTCGATAATCTCTCCGGCGGACGCAGCCAGTACGCCGGAATGGCCAGCATAGGATCCGGCGGCGGCACTGGATCGGCACTGGAGAAGCGCCTAACCGTTTTTCCAGTGGCATCCATAATCTCCAGCGTCACTGGGCTTGACGGCGAAGACTTCAAGTAATAGTTGAATATGGCTCCGTCCGGTGGATTCTGCCCGGCGGGATAATCTGGCGGCAACGGCGTGTCAGTGTTGCTGTCCCAATGCACCCTATACGCCAGCTCGGGAGCGAAGAAAAACGCATTGCTGCCGAGGGCTTTGTCGTCCAACTGACGCAGCGGAGTGATGTCGTCAAGGATCCAGAATCCGCGTCCGTGAGTCGCCACGGCCAGATCGTTGTCCTTGATGAGCAGGTCGCGGACCGAGGTGGCCGGCATGTTCAGCCGCAGCGACTGCCAGTGGTCGCCGTCGTCGAAGGAGAGGTAGACCGCGCGCTCGGTTCCCGCGAACAGCAGCCCTTTGCGTTTGGGATCTTCGCGCACCGAATTCACGTTCTCATTCGCCGGAATGCCGTTGGTGATCTCCGTCCAGCTCTTACCCGAATCGCGTGTGCGATAGATGTGCGGGCGCAGGTCGTCGAGGCGCAGCGTGTTGATGGCAGCGTAGGCTGTATTGGCATTGGTATGACTCGCCTCCAGCACCGACACCTTCTGCCACGCCGAAAGCTCCGGCGGAGTGATGTTGTTCCAGTGCGCGCCGCCGTCCGTCGTGAGCCAAATGAGGCCGTCATCGGTTCCCGCCCAGATGCGATTGGCCTCCAGCGGCGACGGCGCCAGCGCGTAGATCACGCCGCGCTGCCTGGGCTGAGCAGCCGGATCGGAGCCGTAGATGCCGACGGTCGCGGGAATCGCGAATGTCTTGCGCGTGAGGTCGGGGCTCACCTGCTTCCAGCTGCGGCCGCCATCGCGCGTGGCCCAAAGCGTGTTGGCGGCGAAGTACATGAGGTGAGGATCGAAGGGCGAAAAGACAATCGGCTCGGTGCGGATCACGCGAAAATCGGGCGCGCCCAGCGGCACCGGCATGATGTTCTGCGCCTGCGCCGTGCGGCGGTCATAGCGCGTGAGCTTGCCGCCGAAGACAATGTCGGGATCGAGCGGATCGGGCACAACGTAGCCGTATTCTTCGGCTGCCACGGGATGCCAGTCGCGGAAGGTGATCTCGCCGTCATTGCCGCGGCTGGAGATGCAAACTGAGCCGCTCTCCTGCTGTCCGCTGCACAGGCGGTACGGAAACGCGTTGTCGGCGTTGACATGGTAGAGCTGCGCGGTCGGCTGGTTGTACCAGGAGCTCCACGTCTGCCCGCCGTTCACGGTGATGATCGCGCCCTGGTCGCTGGTCAGGATGATGATCTGGCCATCGTTGGGATTGATCCAGATGTTCTGGTAATCGTCGCCGCCGGGCGCGCCGCGAAAACCTGTCCACGTCCTGCCGCCGTCGGTGGACTTCCAGGTCACCGTGCTCGTCACATATACGATATTGGGATTCTTGGGATCAATCGCTGGGATCGGCAGGTCGCCGCCTCCAATGCGATTCTTCTCTCGTGGATCGGTGGTGACAGTGGACCAGGTCTCGCCCGCGTCGCTGGAGCGGTAGAACTCAAGGCCGCCCTTGATCGCTACCACCGCAAACAACTGCTTGGGATCGCTGCGTGCGATCGTGATGTACGCCTGTGCGATGCTGCTGGGCAGACCGCCAGCGAGCTGCTTCCAGGTCTGGCCGCCGTCGGTGGACTTGAAGATTCCGGCATTCGCGCCGCTGAATTCGCCGTTTTCCCACGGGCCTTCACGCGCCTCCCACAATGTGGCATAGACGATGTTCGGGTCGGAATTATCGATCTCCACATCGTTACCGCCGATGTTTTCGTCCTTGTAGAGGACTTTCTCGAAGCTCTGGCCTCCGTCGGTGGAGCGGTAAATTCCGCGCTCCGGATTCGGTCCGTAGGGATGTCCGGCCACGGCGACGAAGAGCCGGTTAGAATCGCGCGGGTCGACTGCCATGGTTGATATCTGCTGCCCATCGCGCAGGCCGAGATGGACCCAGGTGGCGCCCGCATCGGTGGACTTGTAGATGCCGTCGCCAACCGATAGGTCGGGGCGATGCAGTCCTTCCCCGCTGCCGACATAGACGATGTTCGGGTCCGACGGCGCAGCCGCAATCGCGCCGATCGAGCCGGTCGGCTGCTGATCGAAGATTGGCTGCCAGGTGCGGCCGTAATCGGTGGTCTTCCACACGCCGCCATTCACCGCTCCAGCGTAGAAAACGTTGGGCTGGCTGACGACGCCGGAAACGGCGCGCGTGCGGCCTCCGCGAAAGGGGCCAACATTGCGCCAGCGCATCTCGGAAAGCATCGACGTGTCGATTTGCTGGGCTTGGAGGTGAGAAGTGAAGCCAGAAGTAACAAAAATGGCGAAACAGAGGGTTGCCAGAATTCGCTTCATCGACATTAATGAGTCACCTGTATTTTTTCGCGGATCGGTCGCATTCACGATCGACATATGGGTGGAGCGCGCCTTCAGGCGTGCCCGAAATCGAACTGAACCAGCGATGGCTTTAGCCACTGAGGTAAATGTTTCGAACCTACCTCAGCGGCTGAAGCCGACCCTCAATCCGCGCGTCTTTTATGCACGTCTGAAGACGTGCTCCACCCAGCGCTATATATAGCCAATGCTACAAATGGGCCTGATGAACGAGTGCATCGCGAAAGTGTAATCTATTCGCACACAACTTTGCAGGTAGAGGACCTTCGATTGAGCCATCGTGAAAGACGTGTCTGCCATTTCGCCGTTATTGTTCTTGCCGCAGTTTTTCTCAACCTCTTCGCTACCGCTCAGACAGTCTCTCCTGACCTGCTCAGCGGCTTGCAATGGCGATTGATCGGCCCGTTCCGCGGGGGCCGCGCCGTAGCTGTGACCGGTGTTCCCGGCGGCGGAGCTGTATTTTATTTCGGCTCGGTCGATGGCGGCGTGTGGAAGACGACCGACGCGGGGGTGACCTGGAATCCCATCTTCGATGGACAGCCCATCGCCTCTGTCGGCGCACTGGAAGTCGCACCTTCGAATCCTAACGTTCTCTATGCCGGAACGGGTGAGTCGGATATTCGTTCCGCGCTTAGTTCAGGCGACGGGGTCTACAAGTCCACAGACGGCGGACAGAACTGGAAGAATGTTGGATTGCGAGATACGCGGCAGATCAGCCGCATCGTCATTGATCCGCGCAATCCCGACGTCGTGTACGTGGGAGCGCTGGGCCATGCCTACGCGCCCAACGCCGAGCGCGGCGTCTTCAAGTCAATCGATGGCGGCGTGACCTGGACGCACGTGCTGGATAAAGGCGCGAGCATCGGCGTCTCCGATCTTGCCATCGCCACCGCCAGTCCGAACATTCTTTTCGCAGGCACATGGAGCACGCACCGTCCGCCGTGGAGCACGTACGCTCCGCTGCAAGGGCCGGGTGGCGGCATCTATCGCTCTACCGACAGCGGCGCCAGTTGGACGCAGCTTAACGGCAACGGCCTTCCCGATGGTGACTGGGGGCGCGTGGGTGTGGCCGTCGCGCCCGACGGCAAGCGGGTCTATACGTTGATCGATGCGGGGAAGAAGTCCGGTCTCTATCGCTCCGACGACGGCGGCAACACCTGGACGCTGGCCAACGGCGATCCTCGCATCACCAGCCGAGGCTGGTACTTCATGGGAGTCACGGCCGATCCCAACCACCCGGATGTCGTCTACATGCCGAACATCGCGCTGTACAAATCCGAGGACGGCGGCAAAACCATCTCGATTGTGCGCGGCGCACCCGGCGGCGACGACTATCACCAGATCTGGGTCGACCCCAGTGATTCGTCGCATTTGATCCTCGGCACCGACCAGGGCACGACGATCAGCGTCAACCGTGGGCAGACGTGGTCATCGTGGTTCAACCAGCCGACGGCACAGCTCTACCACGCCGTCACCGACAACGAATTTCCCTACCATGTTTACGGCGCGCAGCAGGACACGGGCTCCATCGGCGTTCCCAATCGCACCGATCACGGCAATATCACCGGGCGCGACTGGTTTATGGTGGGCGGAGGCGAGAGCGGCTGGATGGCGCCCGATCCCAGCGATTCCAACATTCTCTACGCCAGCGGCGTTTATGGAAGTGTGGTGCGCTTTGACCGCCGAACTTCGTTCAGCCAGGACATCTCGCCATGGCCGATGCAGAACTTCGGCAGCGAAATCAATCAGCGCAAATATCGCGACCCATGGACTCCGGTGCTGGTGCTGTCGCCGGCAGAGAAGAACGCGCTTTACCTGGGAACGCAGTACGTCATGAAGACCACCGATGGCGGGCTGCACTGGCAGCAGATCAGTCCCGATCTCACCGGAGCGGAGCCGGCCGCAGCCGAAAGGCCGTCGGGACCGGCGACGGTAGAGAACGCGAAGCAGCGCGGCTATGGCGTCATGTTCGGCATCGCGCCGTCTCCGCTGAAGGCCGATGAAATTTGGGCAGGCAGCGATACCGGGCTGCTTCATCTGACGCGCGACGGCGGCAAGAACTGGCAGAACGTCACGCCGCCAGGACTGAGTGACTGGAGCAAGATCGCGATGATCGAGGCGTCGCGCTTCGATCCTGCCATCGCGTATGTCGCGGTTGACCGTCACCGGCTTGACGACCAGACGCCCTACATCTATCGCACGCGCGATTATGGAAGGAGCTGGCAGCCGATAGTGAGCGGAATTGCGGCCAACGCGTTCGTGAATGCGATCCGCGAAGACACCGAGAAGAAGGGACTGCTGTTTGCCGGAACGGAGCTGGGAATTTACGCCTCCTTCGACGATGGCGACCATTGGCAGCGGCTGCAGTTGAATCTGCCGGTCACCTCGGTCCGTGACATCACGATTCATGGTGACGATCTGATCATCGCGACCTACGGACGCTCGTTCTGGATCCTGGATGACATCACGCTGTTGCGGCAGGTGAATCCGCAATCGACAGCGACTGCGCGACTCTATAAACCTGCGCCAGCAATCCGCGTCGACAATGACGTTTTCCTCGGCAGTCCGCTGCCTCCGGAAGAGCCTACGGCAAAGAACCCGCCCGATGGTGCGATCGCCGACTACTACCTGCCGACGGCTGCGAAGTCGGTGACGCTGGAAATTTTCGATTCGAATGGCAAGCTGGTGCGCCGATACATTGGCGGCCCGGCGAAAGAGCAGCCTCATCCTCCCATGGCCATCGCTGAGCGCTGGTTGCCGAAGCCGGTCGTGCTGGAGAAAACCTCCGGCTCTCATCGCTTTGTCTGGGACTTGCGCTGGGGCACCTCGGGTCCGAATCCCGAGACCGAGGAGGAAGAAGGCTTCGGCGCACCGCGTGGGCCGCGCGCGACGCCGGGAAATTATCTGCTGAAGCTGACGGAGGATGGCAATGCGTTCACCCAGCCGTTAAAGGTGACCATGGATCCGCGGTCGCAGGCCACGCGGGCCGAGCTGGATGAGCAGCTTCGTCTCGGCCTGGAGTTTTTCGCCGAGGTGCGAAGCAGCCGTAAGGCGCTCGCTGAAATTGGTGCGGTCAAGAAGCGTCTGAGTGAGATCGAGGCCGGAAGCTTGAAACAGCATCCGGAGCTGCTGGCGCAGGTGACGGAACTGAACCTGCTCATCGGGAAGATCGAAAAGGGCGAGAGAGCGAGTCCGGGCGCGATCAGCGGGCTGGAGTCAGCAAGCTCAGGTCTGGGATCGGCGTTGCGGGTGGTGGAGAGCAGCGATCGCACAGTGCCGTCGCAGGCGGTCGAGCTTTATCGCGAGGCGGACCAGGTGGCAAAAGCCAGCGTGGCCGCATGGACGCAACTGAAGAACGCGCAGTTGGCGAAGTTCAATGAAGCCTTGCAGAAGGCTGGGGTTGCGACGATACAGGTTTCGGAGGTGGAGCACGAAGGGGAGTATCAGATTTCAGAGTGATTCTCGTTCGGGCAAGAAGGCCCCGGCCTAGCCAAAATCAGGCTAGAACAGGGTACCCATCTCTCGACGAAAAATATGCAACGATGCGGCCCGCCTAATCTTCCGATTGTGGAGCGTACCGATGAGCAATCGATTTCTGACAATTTATTCGTTCCTGTTAACCTTTGCGATCCTCGCCATTCTGTTGATGGGAGCGGCGCGACCGAACTCGCCGAATTTTGATCAGATCACAGTTCACCGAATCAACGTAGTAGAGCCGGATGGAACATTAAGAATGGTCGTCTCCAATCGCGCATCGCTACCTGGAATCATCGTTCACGGCGAGGAACAGGCTATGCCAAGACCGCAGGCAGGTATGCTCTTATAACTATAACGATGAGGCTTCCGAGATTGGCGGCCTGATCTTCGGCGGTCACAAGAACGAAAAGGGAGAAGTTGTGGACTCCGGCGGCAGCCTGTCATTCGACAGGTACGAGGCGAAGCAGATCGTGCAATTAGCGGGCGTGGACGATAAGGAGGACCGCTTCGCCGGCATTGCCGTCAGCGACAGCCCGCGTGCAGGTGAGTCTCACCGACGTGTCTGGGTCGGCCGCGACGAAACGGGATCGGCTTCCGTGTCGCTGATGGATGCCCAGGGGAGAAAGCGAATCGTAATGGAGGTGCTCACGGATGGCACGCCGAGCATTTCATTTCTGGATGAACGTGGCAGCGTGATGAGAAAGATTGTTCCAACAAACTGAAGGATTCCGCTGCCGCCAGGCGTCCACGAGGATCTGGAGGGGCGTCTTCGATGCTAGCGCTCCACCAGTTTTTCCAGATCTTCGAAGAACGCCGGGTAAGAAATCGCAACGCAGTCGGCGTTGTGGATCAGCGTTTCGCCATCGGCCCGCAGTGCCGCGACGGCGAACGCCATGGCGATGCGGTGATCGTCGTAGCTTTGAATCTCGGCGCCATGCAGACGCTGCCCACCGGGAATGCGCCAACCATCGCCTGATTGCTCCACCTGCGCGCCCATCGCCTCAAGATTGTGCGTCACCGCGCTCAGCCGGTCGGATTCTTTTATGCGTAACTCGCCCGCATCGCGAACCTCCAGTCCGCCGGCAGTGAATGGCGCGATCGCTGCGAGCACGGGAAGCTCGTCGATCAGCAGCGCGGTCAGCGCTCCTTCAATCTTCACATGTCTTCCCTGCCCCGGCACCAGCGCAATCGTGCCGACCAACTCGCCATGGCTTTCTTCGACGCGCACCATGGAAATGCGGCTGCCCATCGCGGCTAGCACGTCCAGAAGCGCCGAGCGCGTGGGGTTCAGCAGCACACCGTCGATCACCAGATTGGACTCAGGGAAAATAGTCGCTGCGCACACGAAGAACGCCGCGGAAGAAATGTCGCCCGGCACAAACGCTTCCAACGGATGCAGCGTCTGACCGCCGACGATGCTGACGGCGTTCTGTGTCCTTTCCACTCCTGCGCCGAAAGCGCGCAGCGCCAGCTCGCCGTGATCGCGGGTGCGCGCGGGTTCGGCTACCGTGGTCTTACCGTCCGCCAGCAATCCCGCGAACAATACGGAAGTCTTGACCTGGGCGCTGGCGACCGGCGGCGCGTAGTCGATGGCATGCAGCTTTGCGCCGTTGATTCGCAGCGGAGCACGGTCGCCCGCGGCGGAGTGAATCTCGGCTCCCATCTGGGTGAGCGGCTCGATGACGCGCTTCATCGGCCGGCGCGACAGCGATTCGTCGCCGATCAGCTCACTGGCGAACGGCTGCCCAGCCAGAATGCCGCAGAGCATTCGCATGGTCGAACCGGAGTTGCCGCAATCGAGCGATGAGCTCGGCGCGCGGAGCTGCGCGCCCACGCCGTCGATGACGACACTTCCCTTTTCATCGCGCTCGGCCTTGCAGCCGAGAGCACGAACACAGGCCAGGGTGCTGGCGCAGTCGGCCCCGGGAGCAAAGTTGTCGAAGCGCGAGCGTCCAGCGGCGAGGGCGGCCAGCATGGCATAGCGATGGGAGATCGATTTGTCGCCCGGCACGCGCAGACTTCCCAGAATGTTGCGCGCGGGCTTTATCGAGACTGAATGCTTTTCCGGCATGATTCTTAACGGCCAATGTCTGCGAAGCTGAGAAAAGCAGATCCCTCGCCGACTGAAGTCGGCTCGTGATGACAAGAATAAACCAATTGCACTGACGCAGCTAAAACTGCGCCCCTTCAAGACAGCTCGCAATAAGGAGCCCGCGACGCGTTACAATTTCGCACGGGTACTTCCGCTTGGACAACAAGGCCATTGCCAACATCTTCTACGAGACCGCCGACCTGATGGAGGTCAACGGCGACGACTCCTTCCGCATTCGCTCCTATCGCCGGGCCGCCGAAGCTCTGGAGGGACATCCACAGCAGGTTTCGGAGCTGCTGGACGAACCCAAAAAACTGCTGGAGATTCCCGGCATCGGCAAAGGTATGGCAGCCAATATTCAGGAGCTGACCCGCGAGGGCAAGCTGGGTCTGCATCAGGAGCTGCTGCACAAATACCGGCCGAGCATGTTGGAATTGTTGAAGATTCAGGGACTCGGGCCGAAGACCATCGCACTGCTGTGGAGCGCCTTCCAGGTGAGCGATCTGGCGGGCGTGGAGAAGCTGGCGCGCGAAGGCAAGCTGCGCGAGCTGCCGCGCCTGAGCGAGAAGAGCGAGCAGAAAATCCTGAAGGCGATTGAAGATTATCGCCGCATCTCCGGACGCTTTCTGCTGGATGAAGCCGACCGCACGGCGGAGAAGCTCACCGAGCACCTGAAGCACATCAAGGGCATTGAGAAGATCACGCCTGCCGGGTCGCTGCGGCGCGGCCGCGAAACGGTCGGCGATCTCGACGTGCTGATCACCGGGCCGTGCTGCGTTAACGATGGGCAGCGCGCTGATCTCATCGAGGAAATCCTGCGCTTCCCCGGCATTCAGCAAGTTCTAGCCAAAGGAGAAAACAAGGTCAGCTTCAAGTTGCGCAGCGGAATGCAGGTGGACGTGCGATTGCTGCCGCCGGAGTCGTATGGCGCGGCGATGCAGTACTTCACCGGATCGAAGAACCACAACGTGAGCCTGCGCCAGCGCGCGCTGAAGATGGGCTACACGCTGAATGAGTACGGCCTGTTTCGTCTGGATAACGAAAAGCTCGTGGCCAGCGCGACAGAAGACGAGATCTATGGCGCGCTCAAGCTCGATTGCATTCCGCCGGAGATGCGCGAGAACTGCGGCGAGATCGAAGCCGCAGCTGAGCACAAGCTGCCCCGGTTGATCACGGTGAAAGACCTGCGCGGCGAGGTACACATGCACACCGTGGAAACCGACGGCAAGTGCACGATCGCCGAGATGGCCGAGGCCGCCAAGCAGCGCGGCTACAAATATATTGCCATCACCGACCACTCGAAGAACCTGGCCTTCGCCAACGGGCTCGACGACAAGCGCGCAGTGGAGCATATTGCGCGCATTCGGGCCGCGAACGAGCAGATCGGCGGCATCACCATCATGGCTGGAATCGAGGTCGACACCCTGGCCGACGGCGAGCTCGACCTGTCAGATGAAGTGCTGGCGCAGATGGATGTAGTCGTGGCCAGCGTGCACTCGGCCTTCAACCAGGAGCCCCAGCAGATGACGGACCGGCTGTTGCGCGCGCTCAGCAACAAGAATGTCTCGATCCTGGGACATCCCACGGGGAGGCTGTTGCTGCGGCGCGATGCCTATGGCTTCGACATGAACGCGATCCTGAAATCCGCGCTGGAGAACAAAGTTGCGATGGAGCTGAACGCATATCCGGACCGGCTCGATTTGAATGACGTGCATTTGCGCATGGCGCGCGAACGCGGAGTGAAAATCGTCATCAACACCGACGCTCACCACACCTCACACTTCGAGAAGATCAAGTACGGTATCCTGCAGGCGCGGCGCGCCTGGCTGACGCCGGCGGACGTGCTGAACACGCTGCCGGAGAAAGAATTTCGCAAGGCGATGAAAAAACAGTGGCCGGAAAGCGGAAAATCGTGAATGGTGGATCGTGAATAGAGGATCGTGGACCGTCGTATCTGGGTATCCGCCGCGGCGTGGGATTTTCACCCGCGAGGATCAAGTCCCGCTCAGCGGGACGAAAGATCATAGCCCAGCGCTTCAGCGCTGGGTGGCGATATTAATCGCGCATGAGTGCCGTAGGCACGGCACAGCCTTGCCGTCACATTGTGGACATCGGATGCCCGCTACGGAGGCGCTCTATGGCTGAGAACGAAAACCCGCCAACATCCAGCACGCCAGAAAACGAAATTCCCCCGGAGTCGGGTCAGGAAGATCCGTCAACGTCTGGCACGCTGGAGAACGAAACTCCGCCAGAGTCCAGCCCTCCAGAAATGGCGCCCGCCGACGCTCCCGCTTACGACGAGTTCGGCACCGCGAAGCGCAGCCTTCCGCCTGTGGCTCCGGTTGCGATTGCAATCGTGCTGGTCGCCGTGGTGGTCGCCTTCATCGCGTATACCCAGCGGGCCAAGCCGGTCGCGCAGGGCAGCATTGACGGCATCTGGTTCAGCCAGCCCGCCAATATGCCAAGCCCTATGATCCTGATTGCATTTACGCTGCGGAACGTCAGCGACAAGACGCTGTACGTGAAAGACATCAGTGCGGCAGTAAAGACGGACCAGGGCGATCAGTCGGACGAGGCGGCCTCGGCCAGCGATTATGACCGGTATCTGACGGCCTATCCCGATCTCGCGGGACATGGCCGCCCGCTGCAGGTGGAGACCAAGATCCAGCCCGGCGCGGAGCAGAAAGCGACGGTGATGGTCTCGTTCCCGATCACGCAACAGCAGTTCGATGGGCGCAAAGACCTGACGGTGACGATCGACCCGTATGACCAAAAGCCAATCGTGCTGCATGACAAGAGCGGTGCGGCGAAGTAGGACAATCGGCTGAACTGGGTCTGGGTAGCGCTGGGCTTTAGGCCAGCGTTAGGGACAACCTTGAAGGGGCACGGCTTCAGCCGTGCCGTCAGGTGTATTAAGGAGATTGGCCTTTAGGCCCTGAGAGCTTGCTCCCCTAAGCGGCTAAAGCCGGGACTGTTCCGCAGATCTGACTACACCGCTGAAGCGGTGCTCCGCCCGGCTTATCCGGCGTGTAATGCCGAAGTTAAATCCACAAGCTATGAACCTTCTGATCCTGGGCGGCACGCGATTCATAGGCGCGCACGTAGTGCGGCAACTCGTCATCGCCGGGCATACGGTAACGGTCTATCACCGCGGACAGCATGAGGCAGTCCTTCCTGCTAGTGTTCGCCATGTGCGGCACCCGGAGGCAGCGACTCCGGTTCGCAGCTTCCCAGCCGAATTGCTGACGCCGCAGCCGGATGTCGTAATCCACATGATGGCTATGGGCGAGGCGGATGCGCAGGCCGCGGCTGATTTTTTTCGCGGACGCACCAGTCGCATGGTCTGGGTCAGCAGCGGGGATGTCTATCGGGCGTATGGGCGGTTCACTGGAGTTGAGCCGGGCCCGGTCGAAGCGGGCTTGTTGCGCGAAGATTCACCGCTGCGAACCGTGCTGTATCCCTACCGCGATCCCAGCAAGCCGGCGGATGACCTCGGTAATTTCTACGAGAAGATCCTGATGGAGCGAGTTGCGCTGCGCGTTCGTGAGCAAGACATTGCCTCAGGCGCTAAAGCGCACTCCAATCATGGCGCAGCCGATTCTGCACGCCTGAAAGGCGTGCTCCACCCGTTGCCGGGAACGGTTCTCCGCCTGCCCAAGGTTTATGGCCCGGACGACAACGCCGAACTGGCGACGGTCTACGCATTTCGCAATCATCCGCAGTGGCGATGGACGCACGGCTACGTCGAAAACGTTGCGGCGGCGATTGGTTTGGCGGCACTTCATCCCGCGGCCGCAAACCGGATATACAACGTGGGCGAGGAGTACACGCCAACAGTTGCCGAGCGGCTGGCGAAGCTTCCGGCGTCATCGCTTCCGATCAACACCGACCCGAAGTTTAATTTCGCGCAGGATATTGCCTACGACACCGCTCGCATTCGCCGGGAGCTTGGATATAAGGAAGTCGTGCCGGAAGAAGAAGCCATGAGAAATACTGTGATCGCGAACATGAGGTGAGACCGCACCCAAGCAAAACCAGCTTGGGTGCGGCACCTGCTTGTGTGAGGAACTCCGGCATAGTATCGTTTGCACCGTGCACGCGTGGTAGCCTCATCGTGTAGCAATCAATCCCAATCTGTCTGGAGCGGAATACTATGAAGACGCGAGTATTGGCGGCCGTTGCCTTGTGCCTGTTAGTTTCCACGTTGGCTTTCGCGCAAAAGGTGAAGATCGATGCGGACCGCAGTGCAAATTTTGCCAGCTATCACACCTACATGTGGGAAGCGAGTCCGAACCCGGCGCACGGCCTTTGGGACCAGCGCATCGTCGAAGCGGTCGACAAGCAGTTGCAAGCCAAAGGCCTGACCAAAGTCACTTCCAACCCGGATCTGTGGGTGGTCTACAGCAACAGCATCAAGGACGAGAAGAGCGTCGCGGGCGCGGGCTATGGCCTGGGGCCGACCTGGGGCTGGGGCAACTCGGGAGCAAATCCTGCCGTCAACACCACGTTCGTTTTCAAGGTCGGGACCCTGGTTGTGGAGATGGCGGACACCAAGGATAAGAACCTGGTCTGGCGCGGTTCCGTAAGCGACACCATCAACGACAATTCCGAAAAGAATATTAAGAACCTCGACAAAGCTGTCGCCAAATTGTTTAAGGGATATCCGCCGAAACCAAAGAAGTAGTAGTTCCGCTGGAGCAGAGCAAGATGCGTCAGATTGCAATCCTGATTGTCGCCGCAATGATGACCGCGGCATCTTCGTCGGCCGCAAACTCCGGGACACCGCAACAGTCGACGGCTGTGACCGGATCTCCCATCCCCGGCGAGGCCGGATATGGCGTTGATCTGGGACTGGATCCCACCAGCGGCAAGATCCTTGAGTTGCTGGTGTACCACGGGCAGAAACAGGTGCAGGCGCTGAAGGTGTGCACCAGCGAAGCGGTGCCACGCGAAAGTCCGGTCGGCACCATGGACACCGCCGACTACAATTTCGACGGGCACGGCGATCTGGCATTGGAGACCGCGTTCAAGCAAGGCAATGCCTCCTATTGCATTTGGCTGTTCGACCCGAAGACGAAGCAGTTCGTGGCCTCTCCGCAATTATCGCAACTCACCAATCCCCGTCCCGATCCCAAGACCAGGACCGTGATCTCCTCGTCGAAAGGCGGATGCATCGGTTGTTCCAAACAGGAAACCTACCGCTGGTCAAAAGGGCAGTTGATACCAGTCCGCGAAGAGACCGTGACCCAGACCGACCTGGGTATGTCGACCGGCGGCGATTGCGGCTGGCTTCGCACGGTGAAGGAAGAAAAGAACGGGAAGATGGTGTTCGTCAGCCGAGACCAGATCAATAGCCTGGGGCAAACCTGTTTGCCGGGGCAATAAACGACGTGCCGGGCACACCGGCCGGGTGCCCTGGGTCTCGCGCTTTTCGAGACCCGGGAGTCAGTCATCAATCATCTGTTCTCGCAATCACAGTAGCCGGGCAACAATTACGTTCACAACGCTGGGCACTCACCCAGGTCTCGAAAAGCGCGAGACCTGGGCCACCCGCCCGGCACATTCCCGTCTCTACCTCGCGAAGAATGCGACCACTCCGCCGAGGGTATCTTGCAGCCCGTGGGCCAGCATTCCGGGGCGCAGGCTCTTGCGCCAGTAGGCAAGCAGTCCCAGCAGCCATCCATGAACCATGATGGCAAGCATGGCTATGCCGTAATACCCGTGGGCCAGCCCAAAAGCCACTCCCTGCAGGACGATACCGAAGGCGCGGCTGCCCGTCCAGCCGCTGAATTGGCGGGTGAGATATCCGCGGAAGATCAGCTCTTCGCAATAGCCGCCGGTAATGGACAGTCCCAGCCATACCACCAGCTCGAAGACGGTGTGAGGAATAATCGTGGCCAAAGTGCTATCGGTGCGGACGCGCAGAAGATGAATCAGGCCGCTCGCCACCGGCACGGCGACCACGATCAGTCCCACGCCCAGTCCAAGATCTCTGAAGAAACTCTTGAGCGACTGCCAACGGCCTGAGACCAGGCTGCCCAACGGGAGCCCGCGGCGTTTGAGCGCGAGCCAGATTATGAGAACAATAAACCACTCGACCACGATCACCGTGAAATAGCCCGACAGCCGCGAGCTCATGACCGGCAGATTGGCGTTGGGAAGCCCATGCTGGTAGGCGCCCGCGACCGACATGATCGCGATCGGCAGCAGCACCAGAACGGTATGCCACCAGGGCGCGACTGGCTGTGTCGGAGTATCGGCTGGCGCGGAATGGGAAAGCTTCTGGGAGGATTCAATCGCCGTCAGTGACGCGTGCATGTTTTCTCTCCGCGTCTGATACGGGCGACTGCGGAGAAAGGTTTCAGCGGCGCTGGTAATGGGTCAGTCTGAAATCGTGGTCAAGTGATCTTGGGTGGAGCACGCCTTCAGGTGTGGAGTTGAGATCCTCTAAATGTCTCGGCTTCAGCCGCTGAGGTAAGGGGCAGATTTACCTCAGGCGCTAAAGCGCGTATCGGATTTGACCACCAATATGCACGCCTCAAGGCGTGCTCCACCCAACAAGGTGTAAGCGCGGAAATTTCAAACTGACCCACTATCGCGGCGCTGGACGGCCCGGATGACTATCCCATGCGGATGTTGTTTTCGCCGATGATCGTCAATACCGATATGAGGTGAGTGACGCCAAGAAGGTAGCGAACAGGTTTCCCGATGTTGGCGAGTTCTAAAGCGCATCCTGCGGACTTGGCGGAAGCGTACAAACGAACCACCGTCCCCAGGCCCGAGCTGTCCATGTGGGTGGTCTCCTGCAAGTCCAGCACAATCCGTTTGCAGTCCGGAATCAGCTGCTTGACCTGGAGGTAGAGCAGATCGTTCACACCCGACACCAGCCGGCCGCTGCATCGCACTACGGCGGCATTGCCTGTACGATCAACGGCAAGTGTCAGGGGACTCGCGGCTGCATTGTCAGGCATCAGAACCTTCCTTGTCGAAATCTATAGAAATGTTTATTGCGGCCTTGCGCCGTGGGTCAAGAGTTTACCCTTTGTGAGACGTCAAGGGAACGTGATTATTTGTCAAATAGGCCGCTACACAACTAACCTAGAGCGCGCCTTGCCTGTCTTCGTTGGAAGCACCCGGTGGCCGCTTATCACGGGGATGAGAGTAAATGGCACGCAAACGGACAATTAAAATCAGGTGGCACATGTGGTGCCACCTGACATTATTGCGTTTGGGCTGTCTATTCGACTACTAAATGCCCTTACAACTTCAGACCGGAAGACTTCGAGCTACCGATCATCCTAAACGGGGAGTCGGTAGTGGATTCCGCGGTGCAGTAGGAGGCATCGGAATCGGAGCTGTAGGCGGCGCCACGATAATCGGCGGGTGTACCTGACTCATCATACGGGGAGTCGGTAGTGGATTCCGCGGTGCAGTGGGAGGCATCGGAATTGGAGCTGTCGGCGGCGCTACGATAATCGGCGGGTGTACCTGACTCATCATACCGGGAGTCGGTAGCGGATTCCGCGGTGCAGTAGGAGGCATCGGAATCGGAGCTGTTGGCGGCGCTACGATAATCGGCGGCCTTACCTGACTCACCAGACCGGGCGGCATCCGTGGGGGTACAGGATTAACGATGGGATTCGGGCTGGGCTTTGCAACCGGCGGTCCGGTCTGTGTAAAGGCTGCGGTGGAAGCCAGCAGAATAGATATCAGAAGAAAACGGTTGACGTTTTTCATTGTCACACCCTTATAAATTTATGGCGTATAAGATGAAGGGAACTTCAGATGGGCTGACTTATATTCAGGGAACCTGAAAGAGGAGACGGCGGGAACCTTCCTCATTTATGACTGTATCCGATAGTCTGCGACTAGTCTGTGATATAGGTCACAACTGAAAGCGAATTCCGGCGCGATCACGGCTTGGTGAAGGGGGCGGCAGAAACTCACCTAGGGCGTAATCTCCCAGACGGTACCGCAACCGCCGTCACCGGCAAAACAAGTATAGGTTCCCCCAGCATACGAGGTGCCGTAAATATTGCCGCTAGCATCCAAGACGACGCTGCCCCATTGGAAACACCCTTCGGTGAGCTGAAAGACCTTGAGATTGCTGAACGTCCAGTTGCTGCCGGACCTGGTGCCCTTGAAGACCGACCCGCATCCGCCATTATCAGCTTCGGTTGTACCGTAGAGATTGCCGGCCGCATCCATCACCAGACTTGCGAATGGGCCGCCATCGCCTCCGGAAAACGAGGCCAGCGTCGCCGATGTCCAGCCGCCGGCACTACGCGATAGCTGGTAAACCGCGCCCTCGTTGCTCGTGCCGCCGCCAAGAGCCGTTCCGAACAAAGTACCGACAGGGCCGAAGATCACACCTCCGTAAGGAAAGCTCGGGTTAGGCCAGCCAGGCGGACTATAGAGCACCGTTTCTACCCAACCGGAAGATGACGGACTTAATTCGTACGTCACCCCGAATGTGTTAGGCCCACCTGTTGGCGCGGTGCCATAGAGGTTTCCGGCGGCGTCGAAGATAACTTCGCTATGGGGACTCTCGCCATCGGGCCCGCTGAAACTATGGAGGATGGTTTCGGACCAGCTGCCGTTGGAAGGCACCAGCTCATAAACGGTCCCCTGTCCGGTGGTGCCGCCCTCGAACGTCGTGCCGTAGATATTGCCCGCTCCGTCGAAGGTCAATCTCGATAGCGGATACGAGGCATCGCTATTGCCCTGGAAGCGATAGAGGATGGTTTCGGTCCAGGGGCAGTTCACACTTCTGCAGACGGTTTGCGGCGGGGTCAGCTTAAACACGGTACCGCATCCCAGGAAGCCAGTGCCGCTGCGGCATGGCCCTCCTCCTCCGAATTCGGTTGTGCCATAAAGAGCGCCGTCAGGGCCGAAGACCAGAGGGCCGAATGGAGAAGAGCCGTCGCTCCCGCTCTGGAATGTGTACAGCGGGGCAAGCACCCAACTCGAGTTCTTGTGCGTCAGCTTGAAGACAAGTCCGTAGCCTGCGCCGCCAATCGACGCAGTGCCATAGAGGTTTCCACCGGCATCGACGGCTAGAGCGGATTCGGGATTGCCGCCGTCGGCTCCGCCGGTGAAATCGTGCAGCACCGTGAAGGTCTGTGCCACCGCCGGCTGGATGGTCACGAGGGCAAGTGCAGAAAGGAGGGCCAGCGCCAATCCTGTACGTTGCCAGCAGCTATGTGAAATTGATCTGCGAAGTCTTGCCGGGTTGGTCATGGTGGTCCTCTCTATCTGACTGAATGAGACCGTATATGTGGTTCGCACTTTACATCGGGTCGCTGACGGGTTTCAAGCAGTCGCGGAAAAATTATTGTTAACAGGCGATTAGAAAAATAATCGGCATTCGGCCTTATTTTGAAGGTTTGAAATCGCGTGATTCAGCGCCCGTAGCGCACTTCAAACTTGCACGTCGGCTTGGCAGTTTTGTCGATGTCATCCTTACGTTTGCCGGCCTGCTTGTACCAGTTCAACAGCGGCTTCATGGCGGTGGTCCGGTACAGGCTGGGGAGCCGCTCGGAGGAGAACTTCTTCCCTGCTGATGACGTGCTGTCGAAGAATAAAAGCTGGGGATGGTTGCCGCGATCGATGGCTACCCAAAAGGTATCGACGTCGGTTCCGACCGTCAGTCCGTTGGCGCCAAGTTGCGGCGTGGTCAGCGACTCCAGCGCCGGATCGCCGAGGATGGCCAGAAGCTGCTTCATTTCATCCTCGCTGAATTTCCCGGCATGGATCTGGTGCGACTCCGGTTCCTGCATGGAGACGCTGCTGTGCTCGAAGCGATACGAACCGTCGCCCTTGACCTCCATGCAATCGCGATAGAAGGTTGGCACACTCGACCAGTTTCTCTGCAGCACGACGACCTGCTCCTGGGCGTAGGCTGCGCCCGTCGCAAGGAGAATCCCCAGAAGGATGCCCATGGTTCGCATGCCGAGATGGTCTCACCACGCTGGAGGCGGGTGCAATATGAATCTCCTAAGCGTCAGGTCGGCGTCCTAAATCTCACCACCTGCATCTCATTGAGGGACGAGGAGGGGAACATGCGTGCATTCGCCGTGCGGAGCTTCGGCGAAGCTCCGGCAATCCACGACTTACCGATTCCCGCTGTGGATGGTGCGTTACTCATACACGTTGCGTATGCGGGGGTTAATCCCATCGACTACAAACTCATCCAGCGGCTGACCGCCAACTCAACCTATCCCTTTGTCATAGGCGTCGACTTCGCCGGAGTCGTGGAACGCGTTCCGCCCGGAGAGCGCAACTTCCAACCAGGCGACCGCATCTTCGGCATGGCGCGGACGCACGGCGCGTACGCCGACTACACCGCAGTCGTGCCGGGAGTGAAGACAGAACCGCTGGCGCGCATCCCCGATGGCGTCACCGACGAACAGGCAGCCGCGCTTCCCATTCCGGCGATAACTGCTCTGGGGTCGCTGGGGCTCTTGGGCATCACCGCGGGCCAGCGCCTGGTGGTGATGGGCGCTACTGGCGGGGTCGGCGGTTACGCCGTGCAGATGGCCAGCGCCCGCGGCGCGCATGTTTTCGCAACCGTTCGAGGCGATGCCGACGAAGCTCGCCGTCTCGGCGCCGAAGAAGTCTACGACACGAAGGTTGTCGATGTAATCGACGCGCTGCATGCGGCTCACCCGGACGGCGTCGACACGGTCCTCGATCTGGTCAACGGCGTAGACGCGATCCGCCGCGATGCTGAGATTCTGAAGCCCGGAGGCCGTATCGTCTCGACGATTCACGTAGCCGACGAAGCGTGGTTCGCCGGACGCCAAATCAAGGCGTACAACATTGCACCAAGGGCGAATCCCGCGGAATCGCCGCAAGGGCTGCAGCGGGTAGCGAGCATGCTGGCCGACGGCAAGATCACCGCGCGCATCAATGCCACGGTCGAACTCGACGGCGCAGCCCAGATACTCGAGAAGCTTCGCAGCGGAGGTCTCCGCGGCAAGGCTGTCATCCGGCTGCAGCATTGATGGTTGGATCTAGTGGAAGAACGGGACGAGAATTGGAAACGCATTGGATGGGCCGCGGTTGGCACTAAAGTGCACAGACTCGCAGTAGCTGTGCACGGGATGAGGTGCAACTTTTTGCGCAATTTGCCCTAGGACGAGCGGCAAACTGTCGGACGACCTTAAAGAAAGACGTCCGGCGGCAGAAACGCCTCGCTACAAGCTTCTGTGCGCGATTACGAGGCATTCCAGGAAGTGGTCGAATGCCCAAACCTCGGCAGCCGCCCGACTGCTACGATTTATATAGCATTAACGTGGTGTATCGCCGCGACTATTTCCCCGTTTCGAAGCCTACGGCGTCACCGGCGCGGGCGCACTCTTCGGCGTCGACAGATAGCCGGTAATGCTGTTCTTGTTGGCCGTGAAGACCACCAATTCATACAGCAGGTGATCGCGCCCGGTGTAGAACTGCAGCGGTTCGGACACGGTCTTGTCTTTCTTCTCGATGGTCTTGTCGTCGGCCATCACGTCGAGGGTAAACCGGCTCTTCTTCGGATCCACCTTCTTCAACTGCAGGCTGACCGTCGAGACCGGAGTGCGCGCGTTCTTCTGCAGCGTGAAGTTGTAGTAATTGCGCTCGCCCTTGCGCCTCAACTCGTCCAGTTCCGTCGCGTTGTGGGCGATCAACCCGCTCTGCACGCCGAGATCGCCTATGGTCTTCTCCAGCTTGGCGTTGGTAGCGGCCAGGTCGGTCTGCGTCTTCTGGATATCGTTCTTGGCAGCGCCGACATCGGTCTTCACACCGCTAACCTCACCGTTGACCGCAGCGATCTGCTGGCCCTGCTGACTCTGCTGGGCGGCCAGACGGGCGGCAGCCGCGGCAGTCGCTTTCTGCTCCTTCTGCAGTTCGGCGGCGCGGTCCTCCAGTTGCTGCTTGGTCATGCCGACCTCGGTGGTGAGGGTCTGCTTTAGTTCCGAAGACGCTGCATGAATGCGCTGGATTACATCGGCCTGCGCCGCCTCCATGGTAGCCTGCTTCTGTTCCAGCGCCGTGATCTGGGTCTTCAGGTTGTACATCAGGTAAAGCGTAACGATCACGTAGACGGCTGCCGCTGCCAGCAACACATATTTCACGATCGCGCTCAAGTCAAAAGCGGACCATCGCGATTCGGATTCGGGAGCGCTCTTTTCTTCTTGGAACATGCGAGTCCTTTCTGCTACCCCCCGATTCTCCGGTAGCGAAAAACCCCTGTCAATGCACATATTGTGGGGGGAGTGCCCAAAAGTCACCCTGACGCATTACCTTAGATCACAGCTTGGCTACGTCCACCTGAGTAAAAATGGACAGCGAAATCTGTAGCAGTCTTGCCCTTGATAAGTTAGAAACACAACTTTGGACATGTAGTTACGATCGCGCTGCAAATGGATATGTCTGAAAAAAGAAGCTATGGGCCTCACCTCGGCGGCGACACATGAGGCTGGCGCACCAACTCGCGACTCTATTGGTCGCGATTGCTTTAAGCGGTCCTCTGCTGGCGCAAGGGACGGCAACTCAGCCGGCGGCTGACAAGTCCAATCCGTGGGCATACTCCCTCACGGTCGATGGCTATATCGTGCCGAACGGCACCGGCTATGCCAGCCCGATCTTCACTGCCGACAACAACTGGCATCTGGAAGCACGCTACAACTACGAGAATCTCGACACCGGCTCGCTCTGGTTCGGCTACGACTTCAATTTCGGCAAGAAGAATCTGAAGCTGGCCCTCACACCGATGCTCGGCGGAGTCATGGGTCAGACGACGGGAATCGCTCCCGGCCTGGAGATGACGCTCACCTATAAGAAGATCTCGTTCTATGCCGCCAGCGAGTATGTCTTCGACACCACCAAGACTTCCGGAAGCTTCTACTACAGCTGGCCGCAACTCACGTATTCGCCTGTCAAGTGGTTTCGCATCGGCGCTGTCTCGCAACATACCAAGGCCTACCACACCAGCCTCAACATACAACGCGGATTTCTGGTTGGGATAACGTATAAGGAAATGGAATTCACGACGTATGTTTTCGATCCGGAGCTGGCGAACCCGACTACAGTGCTGGAAGTGGGATACAACTTCTAGCTACCTAAGAAGCCGCGAATCGGCGCGAGCGCAAACGTCAGCACCAGCATCAGCAGAGCCAGCACAGCAAGTGCCCGGCGATTTCTGTCGAGCGGCGGCCACTTGGGCACGTTCGGGTGCCGCAGGCCGGTGAATCCCAGGATTACCGCCCAAACCAGCCAGCCCGGCCAATAATGAATGCCCAACGGTATCAGCACAACAATGCTGGCCCACGTCACCCATCTGTGAGCTCGCGGCGCGACTGCGTACGTAATATGGCCGCCGTCGAGTTGTCCGCCGGGCAGCAGGTTCAGCGCGGTCGCCAGCATCCCCACCCAGGCTGCAACTCCCACCGGATGCAGATACAGGCTGCGCAGTGCAACCGCGTGCGGCATAAGCGGCGCCACAGCACGATATACGAGATTGAAAATCGGCGGATAGCCGAGGTTTAAGGCGGAGTCAACTGCCGTCGGAGGCATGGGTTTCGAAAGCGCCAGGCCCCAGAACAGCACGGGAACGGCAACCAGAAATCCCGCGATCGGTCCGGCGATGCCGATGTCGAACAATGCCTGCCGCGAGCGAATTGGCGATTTGATGCGAATGACCGCGCCAAACGTTCCGATCAATGTTGGAGCGGGAATGAAGAACGGCAGCGTCGCATCAACACCGTTTCTCCTGGCTACGATAAAATGGCCGAGTTCATGCGCCAGCAAAATGCCCATCAGCGTTATTGAAAATGGCAGGCCCAACAAGATATCTGCGGGATGGCGGATGAGCCACTTCAGGTGAAACAGCGGCAGCACCACGGAATCGTCGGTAAACGCCGGCTGATTGTGCAGAAAATTACTTTGCAGGCGCGCTCCCACCACCAGCGTCGTGAACAGCGTGATCAGCAACAATAAAATGTGCAGCCAGTATCGCCGGTGGCTCGCAGGCGCGGCCACAAAGACCTGCGGGTAGGACGAGACTTCGAAGGTGTACGATACGGGCGGCGTGGAGTTAGACATCGTTGATTGTTGGATGATCGGCCATGGGGACAAGGAGCAATCGGCACGCGGTCGTCCGCCCGCGAAGCGTGCGTCGCCAGTCTGCGCCGCCTACTCGATCGACTGCAACTCCTTCCCGGGCTTAAAGCGGACAGCCTTGCCGGGAGGAATATTAACTTCGGCGCCGGTGCGCGGGTTACGGCCGATGCCGGTCTTCCGCGGCCGCACGGTGAAGACGCCAAAGCCGCGCAGCTCGATGCGATCGCCCTTCGCCAGCGACTTCTTCATGCTTTCGAAGACGGTCTCGACGGCCATTTCCGCTTTGGTTTTGGTGACGCCAGTTTTGGTGACAACTTCGTTGATCAGGTCCAGTTTGATCACAAGGGGGCTCCGCACATGACGCTCGCCGGGCGCAATGGCCTGCACCGCAGACGCAACTGTGATTCTATCCGACTTCACAGATTCGCGTAACTACTTTTGGCGTAAATCGTTACGGGGTAATCTCGAAGACTACGCCACACCCTCCATTACAGTTGCCGGTGCCGCCATATGAGGTTGTGCCATAAAGATTGCCGCTGGCATCAACAATCAGTTTGTCTTCGGGCGTTGCGCCGTCGCTGCCGCCGGTGAAATCGTACAAGGACTGGTAGATCCAACCGTTGCCGGAAGGGGTCAGCTTGAAGACGTTGCCCCGATCGTGAGAGCCGCCCCCATAGGTCGTGCCATAGAGGTTGCCATTGGCGTCGAAGACCACCGCGTCGAAGGGCCCTTCTTCCTCGACTCCTCCGTAGAACGCGTGGAGCACGGAAAAGTCGCCGCTCGAGGGCGTTAGCTCGTAGACCGTACCGGTGTTGTACGCTCCGCCCTGGGGACTCGTGCCATAGAGATTCCCCTGCTGATCTGAAATCAGGTTGCCTTGCGGTTCGCATCCGTCGGTCCCGAACAGAAAATTGTGCAGCGTGTTGTAGGTCCAACTGCCCGCCGAGGGCGAGAGTTCGAAGACGAGTCCGCATCCGGTAGTGCCGGCGTAGGTCGTGCCATATAGGTTTCCTGCCTGGTCGAAGATCACGCCGCTGAACGAGCAGCAGCCGCCATCCTGTTGGGTAAACGCGAACAGCAGGTTGAATGCCCACGCGCCATTGGAACGCAGCAATTCGTAAACTGTCTGAGGCGTCGTGCCGTAGATGTTCCCGGAGTGATCGAAGCTCAGGTCGCCAAGTTGGGGCCAATTTCCATCGCTGCCGCCGGTAAATCGATAGAGCACGGTTTCTGACCATGGGCAAAGCGCGGACTTACAGACGCTGGCCGGAGGCGTCAGGTTAAAGACGGTACCGCAACCTTGACCGAACGTACAGTCACCGCCGCCTCCGAAGACAGTCGTGCCGTATAGACTCCCATTCGGCCCAAAGACCATGCGGCCCGAAGGGGCTTGCCCGTCATTTCCTCCGGTAAACGTGTATAGGAGATTGAAAATCCATCCCGTACCTTTGTGCGCTAACTCAAAGGCCGTTCCACAGCCAACGGTGCCACCAAATGAGCAGTTCCCGTTACCGTAATCATTCGCCATGCCATACAAGTTTCCACGCGCATCCATCTCCAGACCTCCGGCAGGATTTCCTCCGTCGGCGTGCCCGGTGAAGTTGTACAGCACATGGTAGGTTTGTGCCCCTGCTACGGTTGTGACAGCCGTGATCATCGCAACCGCAGCAAGAGTAGCGAGAAGGAGGCGGAATGTGAGCACCGCCATTCCGGTTCGCAGGTTGACGCCGAATATCGAAGCTGCACTTTGCTTTGAAGTTGCCATTTTAGTTTCTCCTCGATCAGTTTCGCGCCATGCCGCCGATCCACGGAAGCGACTGACGGCCTTCAACCGGCGGCATCTATTACCGCCCGTCGCGGGGTAACTATTGCGCTCTCCTTAGATCGAGTCAACTTAATTTCACATTACGGCGCAAGTCATTCATAGCAGGAGGCTTACCGAGTTGCGAGATCATTCGCCGATCGTTCGCCGAAGGTATCCCGCATGCGGCGGAAACGCCAGGAACGCGGGGCGTAAGCCCGGGTTGACCAATGCCCTTTGTCAATTTGCTCAGCATTCCGTAAGATGACGTTTCGCAAGCGAGCAGGTTTATATCAGGGCACGACTGTCGTGCCAACGACGCCTAACCCGAAGATCGGCTCTAGCCTTGGTTTGCCGTGGCTAAAGCCATATTCCGGATCGTCCCATTTCTTCGGGCTAATGCCCGGTGCTTTCACCATCCCAAGGAGCTTCATGGCAATCAAGAGCGACCGCTGGATCCGCAAAATGGCCAACGAGCACGATATGATCAACCCCTTCTCGGAGAAGCAGGTCCGGGAAGGCGTCATCTCCTACGGTCTCTCATCCTACGGATACGACCTGCGTGTCGCCGACGAGTTCAAGATCTTCACCAACGTCAACAGCACCATCGTCGATCCCAAGAAATTCGACGAGCGCTCCTTCGTCAGCCTGCAAACCGATGTCTGCATCGTGCCGCCCAATTCGTTCGCCCTGGCGCGCTCGGTGGAGTACTTCAAGATCCCGCGCGATGTGCTAACGATCTGCGTGGGCAAGTCGACCTACGCGCGCTGCGGCATCATCGTCAACGTGACGCCGTTTGAGCCCGAGTGGGAAGGCTTCGTTACGCTCGAGATCTCCAACACCACGCCGCTGCCCGCGCGCATCTACGCCAACGAAGGTCTCTGCCAGATCCTGTTCTTCCAGTCCGACGAGATGTGCGAGGTCAGCTACAAGGACAAGCACGGAAAATATCAGGGGCAAAAGGGCATCGTGCTGCCGAAGCTGTGAGGGGCACAGCCGTCAGCTATCAGCCCGAGCTAGCGTGTCGTCGCCCGTCAAACAGACGAGATACGAGGCACGAAAAACCAGTGCCTTAGGCACGGCATAGCTTAGCCCAGCGCTTCAGCGCTGGGTAGGATGCATCATCTAGATTGCGCCCCTCGGGGGCGGCACGGTTATCAGCGCGTATAGGGGTCCTTCGACTCCGTTCGGCTGCGCCTCACTACGCTCAGGATGACACTACGTGGGGTGGTTGTCGGGGTCGAAGCTCGCTGCTCTTCTACTTCCGCGGCCCGGCTTCGCTTTCCTTGTACAGATACTTGATGCTGGGCTTGTAGATCAGCAGGTTCGACGCGCCGACGCGGTTCACTTTCAGGCAATACTTGTCGTACCACTCGATCATGCCGTGAATTTCCTCGCCGTCCTGCAGCACCAGCACCATCGGCGTCTTGGACTGCATCTGCTTCTGATAATAGA
>Ga0181532_10000802_pt1 | contig 31420 bp, 30 predicted proteins | sample PEATcosm2014_Bin_33_FD_119768 | JGI IMG/M metagenome (GOLD analysis project Ga0181532, IMG submission 119768) | Peatland microbial communities from MTU Mesocosm Facility, Houghton, MI, USA - PEATcosm2014_Bin11_30_metaG | ecosystem: Environmental > Terrestrial > Soil > Wetlands > Peat | place...
ACAGTTTGATTTTTGGGCCGGCGATTGGGATGTGTTTGACGTCGGCAGCCCGATCAAGGTAGCGCATGCTCAAGTTGATCTCATTCTCGATGGCTGCGTCTTACGGGAGGACTACCAAGGCGCCGATGGACACAAAGGTCAGAGTTTCACAATCTATGACGCTGCCAGAAACGTCTGGCATCAGAGTTGGGTAACCAATCGAGGTCAGATGCTCGTCATCGAGGGGAAAATCGAAAACGGAGAAATGGTTCTAACCGGTGAGGACCATGCAACGGGCGCTCTTGTTCGCGGTTGGTGGAAGCCGGTGAACGGAGAAGTTCGTGAGACTGCGGCAACATCGACCGATGCCGGCAAGACATGGAAACCGTGGTTTGATCTCGTGTTCCGTCAAGCTGCGAGCGGAGTGAATGACACAGCCACGTCCGCCGACGATAGAAGGATCGTCACCGGGCTCGACGCCCGGTATCAGGTGGCCGTCAAAGAGAATGATGCCGCTGCGATGGACCGCATTCTGGCCGACGATTTTGCCCTGGTGACCGGCTTCGGCAAGATTTATTCGAAAGCTGACTTGCTCGCGGAGGCCCACTCCGGACGCTTGCACTACGAACGTCAGGACGATTCGAATCAGACCGTGCGCATCTGGGGCGATACCGCTGTGATCACCGCCAGGTTGTCGGAAAAAGGAACCGACGACGGAAAGCCATTCGAGTATCAGGTGTGGTTCAGTGACACTTACGTGCGAACTCCGTCAGGCTGGCGATACGTGTTCGGCCAAGCCTCGTTGCCGTTACCCAAAGGGTCCCAATAAACAAGCATCTGTGAAGCTTTGCCTAACCCTGCTTGCGCCGGTTCAGGGCCGGAGTGTATTTCCGCTTCCACATCGTCTACACATAAGTTAAGACTCAACCTGTGTTACGGGGCTTCGGCAAACTGGCGATTCGGCACGTCGTTTACATGTAAACGACGTGCCGAGGCGCTAATCAACAAAGAAAACTCTTGCCAACTACAGATAACTCAACGCACTGCGCCTCGATTGCCTCCGCATCGGTCAGCTTGACTACGCGGACGGGAAGTTTTTCGAGTTCCGCCAGTTTCGCCGCTCTCAGGCGACGTGCCCCGGCTACGACCTCGTACTTGCTTTCCTCCAGTTCGCGTACCAGAAGAGGGGCTAGTATCCCTTGCGTTTTGAAGCTGGCGGCCTTTTGTGTCCCTCACCATTTTGTGGCCGAGGACCCAAACGGCGCGTGGGAATGATTAGTCCGCATTTTCGAAGGACACATAACGTGTGATAGCCGAAACTTGACCGGACACATGCTGCTTTGAGAATCGTTGAGGCTGTCAGACTCGGCCAAACCTCAAGTTTCTGGTTTGCCGTTGACCCGCCCTGAGGGACGGTTTAGATGTAAGCTCAGGTGCATGTCCACAGGTCTCGAACTGATCTAGGCGGAGCTTACGGGGGGATTCCGACGCGTCGAACCAGGTCGGAGAAACGTTCATCGGAACGCAGCGAGTCCCAGAGCGCTTCCAGTTTGAGATAGGCAAAACGAGTGAAGCGCTCGTCGTAGCCCTTTTCGAGTTGCACGAACGCTTGATCCTTGTCTTCCAGTGCTGCATAAATCATGGCGAAATAAAAGGCCGGCACATAGCTCGTTTTAGAAGTCGCCTTGAGTTCCTCAAGCGTCCGAAGCGCCAGGTTTCGCTCCCCGAGCCGAGCATGCGAGTATCCGAGAAGCGCCAGCGAGTCGGCGCTGCCTTGGCTGAGCGCTGAATACTTTTCTAGTACGGGCTCGGCTTCGCGGTTCATTCCCTCCGCCAGATACGCTTGCCCAAGCACCTGATAGGCAACCGCAAAATTCGGGTCCAGGTCGAGTGTTTTATGGCACTGCTCGATGGCTTGGTCAAATTGTCTTGCCAGGTACAGCTGCAACGCCAGGTAATGGCTGACAGAGGGGGAAGCCGGATCGAGATCCAGCGCAGCTTTCGCCACTGCCAAGGCTTGCTGGGACATCCCGCGAGAGCTGAGATAAAGAGGATAAAAGTTGTGGGCTCTGGTAAGAGTCGGATTGAGAGCGAGGGCCTGATCAAAATGCTTTCCTGCCGCAGTCCAATCCCAGTCGTAGGCAAAGCTGATGTATCCCAGTGAGACGTGAGCCTCTGCAAGATGCTCATCGATCTCCAGCGCCTTCGTCGCTGCCGCCTTCGCCCTTGGCATGGCATCTCGCGGGGGAGCCAGATTGAAAAATGAGAAGAAAGTGTATGCGTCGGCCAAACCCGCGTAGGCCAGCGCATAGGACGGATCTTTGTCGATAGCTTGCTGGAAATAGCTAACCGCTTTCCGTGTCCCTTCCGGGCTCCGTTTGTTCCAGTAATACCGTCCCTTCAAGTAAAACTGATACGCTTCGGCATCCTCCGTGTAGCGTTTCGCCAGTCGATGCTTTTCATCGCCGGTCAACCTCAGTCGCAACTTCTCTGCAATCTCGCTGGAAAGATCGTATTGCAGAGCAAGAACGTCTTCCACGCTACGGTTGAACTGGCCACCCCAGAGCTGAGTGCCCGTTTTAACATCCATTAGTTCGGCCTGGATGACCAGCACATTGCCCTGTTGCAGCAATCTTCCTGAGAGCACAGCCTGTACGTGCAGATCGTTCCCGATTGTTTGAGGGTCGATGTCCTTCCCCTTGTAACGGAACACCGTACTGCGCGCCATGACGCGCAGGTTCGGGAGTTGTGAAAGGTTGTTGATGAGACTCTCCGTGATGCCATCGCTCAAGTATTCAGCGTTGGAATCAGAGCTGGCATTTATGAAGGGAAGGACTGCCACCGATTGGATAGCGCCGTCCCGCGGGCGCAAGAAAAAGAACCACGCTGCAAGGGCCAACAACCCCACGATGATGATCGCGATAGCAAATCCGATTCGCGCTCTCGCCGGACCGAAACTCGGCAAATGACGGCTTCGATTTGTAGAAACTGCGTAGTCTTGCCCGGACACCAGCTCCGCGGTGTTTCGGCCCCCATCAAGCTCCTCGATCTGCCCGATAAAGCGATATCCACGCCGCGGAAGGGTCTCAATGAATCGTGGGTTTCCAGCCTCATCCCCTATTGACTCGCGGAGCCGATTGGTGGCTCGGTTGAGACCGCGGTCAAAGTCGACAAAAGTATCCGTGGGCCAAAGCCTCTTCTGGATCTCCTCCCGCGTCACAACCTCTCCGGGACATTCCAGCAACATCGCCAAGATCTGGAAGGGTTGCTGTTGCAGTTGGACCTTGAGCCCCCGCCTGCGCAGTTCGCCAGCCTGAAGATCGACCTCGAAGATCCCAAACCGAATTGGCGGACGCTTGAGCTCTGCCATTTGTCCTCGGCACCACGACACCGAACTTTATAGCACTTTGTCCTAGTTGAACAGACCTGGGCCGCTCGGGGGATCTGGCGCCGCAATCCATTGATTCTGAACCGGCTTTCAAGGGACAAATTCATTACACGGGAGGGAGTTCCCCGCCATTTAAATTCCCGTACGGCCGAGTCATGGTAGCCAACCAGGAGGAACACCAAAATGAAACTGAAACGTTCGGGTCTATGCGCAACCGCTATCGGAGTCCTTGTACTCAGCTTAGGACTCCTCAACGCAGAACCGGGGTATGCAACTGGAAGACAATGCAGCCTGGCCACATTGAAGGGACAGTATATGGTGGCAGCAACAGGAACGCTGTTCCCGCCTGCATTTGGGGTAACAGCGCCGTCGGTGTCCGCTGCTGCTGGATATTCAATTTACAACGGTGACGGTACAGGAACAGACTATGTGACGTTCACCGTCAACGGCGTTAATCAGAACGTCGCATCCCCCACCGCCACAAGTTATACCCTTGAACCAGACTGCACTGGAACCAAAACGGTCCTGCCGTACGGGCCACATTTCAATATATTCGTTGCGGTCGACGGCGAGAGTCTGACCGCCACCGCGACGGATTCGGGTTTCGCAGTGTCAGAGTCCGATAGTCGGGTGCAGAGATTGCACTGAGGGGCCTAGGAGCAGCGTTGATTTGGTGCACTCGGGCGAAGTTGGCCTAGATCGTCAGGCTGCCACACTAGGCAGCCTTGACCGATCAGGCCATCGTCATTGTGGGCTCGATAAAGAACAACGGGCCTCTCCTTAGCGGTGTCTCGTCGTCGGTGGACCTGCAATTTGGGAAGAATTCGGGTTAAGTTTTGCGCTTAAGGGGGAGTGCCCCCATCATCCATCATTCTCACCCACCGGAGGCTTCTATGAATTACGTGCCTGTACTCGCCATAGCCCTCGCAGCGACCATCGCTGCTATGCCCCAACCCTCATCGGACGAAATCGCTATTCGGAACATTATTCAGGAAGAGATCACTGCTTGGAATGCCGGTGATGCCGCCGCCTACTCACGTCATTTCTCTGAAGATGGTACGTTCACCAACATCCGAGGACAATTCTTCACCGGACGTCAGGCGTTCATTGACAGGCATGACTATGTCTTCAAGGGGCAGTTTCACGGAAGCACGCTCAAGCAGGACATTGTTTCTCTGAAGTTTGTCCGGCCTGATGTTGCCGTCGTGGAAGTACTGACGTCGGTCACCGGGATTCAAAAGCTGTCCCCCGGAACGAATACGGATGACAAGGGGCGGCTCCGCACACGCTTGTTACAGGTCATAGCGAAGGACGGAGGTGAGTGGAAGATCGTCTCTTACCACAACACCGATGTGAAGTCGGACGTGCCGGCACCAGACCCCCAATAGTGTGCTTCTACAACTGGGCGGGTCGCGAGGGATTCAATCTGCCCGGCATCGGAAGCGCAGACGACTTCACAGAACAGGTGCGGTTAGGCGGATCATGAACTCCATCGGAGATTTCCGAATGGAGATTCTCATGCTCGAAGATTATTACGTGAAGCCTGCAACCATCGACAGAGTCCGCAGTAGTTGGCTGGCTCCGCAGATTGAGAGCTATTTGGAATGGCTGCAAGCACATGGCTACTCTCGCCTTGTTGTGTATCGACGGTTGCCGCTGCTTTTTCACTTTGCCGAGTTCGCACAGAAGAAGGGCTGCAGAGACATTGCTTCTTGCAAGGCTTATATAAAGGAGTTTGTATCGCAGTGGTTGGACCAGCACGGAGTCAAGTCAAAGACAGCCGTGGCAGTACGTAAGCATACGATCGATGCTGACTGTGGCGTACGACAGATGCTGCAGCTGGCTTGCAAGGAGCCGGTTACACGCAATCGCCGGCGAGGCCCGTTTCCACTCGAATCGGCGGTTCCGGGGTTTGCTGATTATTTACGCAGCGAACGTGGATTCGCCGATAGTACCATTCGAAACTACCGTCGGCACCTGAGTGAGTTTGCTCAGTACCTCGTTCAAACGGGCGTCACCTCGTTCAGCCAGTTGTCTACGATTGCGAGTTCTTTTTTCCCTTTCTCATCGTCTGCCTGCGACTTCGCCATCTCGACCTTGAGTTCGTCGAGCCTTTCCCGATAACGCTTGGCTGCACCTTGGGCAATTAGCAGTTCCTCGATCAAGTGCAACTGAACTTTGGCCATTGCAGTTCGGTTGTTCCTGCGTTTTCGGCTGATTGTGAGGTAGTCCTCAAAGATGTCGGCGTATTCATCTGTCGAGAGTGTCACAAACGCGGCAGCAATGTTGGGAATTGACTCCCTGTCAGCCTTCGACACTCGCCAGTCGAAGGCACGACGATAGACTCCCGGTTTAATCATGGGCATGGCCCAAAGTTTGGTTTCGGCCACTCCTTCTTCAGTTCGAGCAAGACGGGCCGCAGCAGATCGTAATGCTTAAGGTCGGCAAGCAATGCGGCTTCTGCCGCCGTCTTCACAAAGCTGCTGCCGTTCTCGAATGCCCAGCGGAGCCAATCATGCAACTCTTCATCGGTGGAAGGGGAAATCATCAGGTTCGCTCCTCGTGTGCTACGGCTGTCATACGGAGTCGGGCGAAACCGCTTTTACGAATGGGTGAATTCTGTGCAGGAATGTCCGCCAACGGCCACGATGTGCCAACTGCCCCGGCCCAACCGCTGGGAATTCTCGTCCCATTTGGTCACGCACTGTAACCTCGATGTCGCAAAGGTTTTTGGTAGCCGCTGGATCAAGCTTTCCGTCAACCATCAAATGCTCAAATTTCATGTTTTTGACCGGGGCTACATCCTCTCCCTTGATGTAGTGCCTAGTCTCTGGTTTGAGTTCCTTGCCCATTAAGGAATCGTTGTCGATCCAGAACACGGCACCTGCCTTGCTGTATTTGATGCTGTCTAATGTGTACAGTTTTGAGCCCGCACGGTTGCGAATATCAAAACTTGGGGAGCACTGCAACCCATTTTTAGCCCAGCACCAACTGTAGCCCACGGTGACATCCGTCAGACGGAAAAACCATCTCGCTACCAAATAAGCGGCGAAGACAAGTATGGTGACAGTCATCCCCGAAAGGGTCGTGATGAGAAAATCTGTCCAGAAAGGGTGTTGGTCGTGGAACGTTGTCACCCAATCTGGACTTATAGAGTGACGAACGAACCACCACACGGTCGGCATGGCTATTTTGCGACCCTTCCCTTCGCCCCCACAATCAGCCAACTCCACTGGCTAAGTGTCTGCCCACCGGGTTTGCCACGGTACTTGATGTAGTCATCAGCCGGAAGCTGCATCCCAAGCTTGATGGAAACGTGTTGCGTTTGCAGCGGAGCAATCGAGACCCGTTCACGGTAGTAGTGTTGCTGGTCGTCTCCGATGCGAATGATCTGAAATGTAACTTCCGTGACGCTCCAGCCCATCAATCCGTTGTGGACATCGCAGTCCACATTGTTTCGCGTCGCATCAGTTCCGCATACTCCATCCAAAAGTTGATCCTGTGGGCCGTTCTGGATGAACCCACCGTAAGTTATTTTTAGGTCTTGCTCCGGTTCTTCTTTGGGAGTCGCAACACGCAGTGTAGTGCCTTCATCGCAAGCTACGGACATCAGTGTGAGCGACACAGCGAGCAAAGCGAAAAGACATCGCATTGGCACGACGCGATTATAGCGTTGAAGGTCCATCCATCGTCGGGTGTCTCATGGCCTCATCAACTTCTATAGTGACGGTGCCTGCCAAACCATCGTATGTTGTTTTTGTCCAATGCAAGAAGCTGCGACCAAGTAGTCCGATGATCCGACCGGGCAGCTTGCCAAGAACAGCTTCGTGGCCCTGATGAAGGTTCACAACACCTCCCACATCCTGAGGGATGCCCATAAAAGCGGTCTGCCCCGGCTGAAGTGCCATGCGAAGCGGCTCTGCTGGGATAAAGAGCTTCACAGAATAGCAATTAACCTCAGTCTCTCCGCTGAGACCATGCCCGTGGATCACGCGGGCAGGCTTTAGTCCAAGCTCTGTGGCAACTGATTCGTCAATAGCAGAATGACCCGCCCCAGTGTCGAGAAGAAACAGACCCCCGACCCCATCTCGCGTAGATTGTGACGCGGGCAAAGCTACACGTCCGGGAATCAGTGGTCCAAACTTCATGAGATCGCCCGCGAGCGTAGCTGTAATTTTGAACTCGAACGCCATTTCGATACCTCAGAAGACCATCCGATTCTTATGCTCGGAAAAAGCCGGAGCCCGGCCACGGGCCAGCGACAAGAGCAACGTCGATCCAAACAGGCTGCGGCACCGATTCTCCGGGATACACCTTCAGCTTGCCTCCTCGGAGATACTTGTTCACGACCTCTGAGCCGTCGAACTTTTCGATCCAAAAGCCCTGCGGACTCGTCTCTTTCGGATCGGTCGTCGAGCATTGCTCACGGACCAGCCTCAGCAATTCCTCCATGAACCTGTCCTGTTCTCTCGGTTCGACCCGTGCCGCATCTGGCGGAAGTTCCAACACGGCCCTCTGAAAACCTACGGGCGGCAGTTCGTTTTTCCGCTGGAGATAACGGGTGAAGATTTCTTCGTAGTGGGCATTGATGGGCTGATCGTAGGGCAGCGGTGCGGCACTCATAAAGCATCTCCTTGCCACGATTGTATCGGGTCGATCCCCCATGGCGGTTGGATTCGCCATCAGGCTAGAAGTCGCGTCCAGCATGACCGTGTCGAGATACTGACCTCGGCCTCCTGCACGAGACGAAAGATGCCGAAACGGCTGCCCTTCACAGTGGTTGCGTAAAACTGTGCGTAAAGAATTTCTGAAATTTAGGCTGGAAAGTTGGGTTTAGAGTCACCGAGCCCGTTCATGAGATTGGCTCAACCCATTGAAACCAAACAGTGGAGTTGGTTGCGGGGGGTGGATTTGAACCACCGACCTTTGGGTTATGAGCCCAACGAGCTACCAGACTGCTCCACCCCGCACTTCGATCATAGCAACCGAGCGGGGTGCCGTCAAACCTTGCCCCACAGGCTTCACAGCCTCTGTCGTGCGATGCCTGCGGATTTCGTTGTCACGATTCGTTCCTCATAGGGTCTCGATGCTTGTGTTTTGCGGCAGTTCGTTCCGATGCGCGATTCATTAATCTGCGAATGTCCGCATCCTCTTGCAGATCGCGGCATCCAAGCGGTATTACAGGGAAGGACTCGAACTCGCGCTTTGCGTTCGCCCAACCTTGTTCAGCTCATATGCGGAACCAGGAGGTCCCCTATGGCGAAAAAAGAAGTGCCCACCACTCGTCAAACCACAATCAACGCACAGCCCCGGCTTCACCAGAGTGCCGGCGAGATTCAAACTTATGGCACCGTCTCGCACGGCCTGCCACTCGAGTTGGAAGAACCGGTACGCCTGGAAATGACCGAGCAACTGAACTTGTTGCTCGCCGATACCATGACGTTACGCGACCTCTACAAGAAATCGCACTGGCAGGTCGCGGGGCCCACGTTTTATCAGCTTCATCTTCTGTTTGACAAGCACTATGACGAGCAGGTGGAGATCGTCGATGAGATTGCCGAGCGGATCCAGTTGCTCGGCGGAGTTTCCTTATCCATGGCTGCCGACGTCGCCGAGACCACGCGCATCGAGCGTCCGCCGCGCGGCAGGGAAGAGGTACCCGTTCAGATCTCGCGACTGCTGGACGCGCATCAGATTGTTATTGGTCACAGTCGGCAACTCGCGCGCCGTGCTTCCGAGCTTGGCGATGATGGCACCAACGATCTGGTCGTCAGTGACGTTCTGCGTGCCAACGAACTGCAGGTATGGTTCCTGAGTGAGCACCTGGTCGACGTTCCGCTGGTGCACGCCCAAGAGCCAAGCGCTCGAAAAGCTGGATAATTGCGGATCGAAGCGGTGACACGCGGGCCCTCGCCTAACGAGGGCCCGCGCCGATTAGAGTCCGTGCCAAAGTGCCGATTCGAAGCAGCGTTATACCTTCATGTTGTCGTGGTTGTAGTACTCGTACCCCGACATCGGTTTCTCGCCACCTTTCTTCCAGATGCGAGAGTCTTCCGGCAGCTTGTGGAGAACGCGCGCCATTTCGCGAATATGCATGGCGACCGTTCCGCAACACGCACCGATGTAGTCTATTCCCATGTCGCGAGCCTGCAGAGCGTAGTCCGCCATATCCTTGCGCGTGAGTTGCAACGGATCCAGCGCGTAGGGAAATTCCGGAAGGCTCGTGAAATCGGGCTTATCTTTCGGCGTTCGATATGCGACCGGCTGACACGCGAGATATCCCGAAACCGCTTTGCGCATCTGCTCCATCGGTCCCAGGATGTGCTGCGGCGGGCGCAGGCAATTCATGCCGACGATGTCGGCTCCGGCGTCGAAGAGTGTTTTCGCGGCATCGGCTGCATTCATGCCCTCGGCGGTTTCATCTTTATTCTCAAAGCAGATGGTGACCATCGCAGGCAGACCCGTCTTCTTGGCGCGCTCGACTGCAATCAGAGCTTCGCCGACCCAGGAGAACGTTTCACCGATAATAAAGTCCACGCCCTCGTCGACCTGCACGGCGAGCTGCTCATCGAACGTCTCGCGGACGCGATCCGCGGCAGACGGACTGCTTGGCTCGTACATCCACGTCAAGCTCAGGTTGCCGGCGACGAGGCACTGATCTCCCGCGACCTCGCGGGCCACGCGGACCGCGGAGCGATTCAGCTCCTCCAGCCGGTTCTCAAGGCCAACGGTGGCCAGTTTGTCACGGCTGGCGTAGAACGTAAGTGCCTGAAGCACCTCCGCGCCTGCTTCGCGAAATTCCACATGCAGTTCGCGAAGCGCGTTCGGATACGTCAGGGCCACTTCCGGGGTGAACGGACCTGCGCGCACCCATCCGCGCTTTTCGAGTTCGAGCAAATAGCCGCCGTCGCCAAGGACGGGGCCTTCCTTCAAGCGTTCGAGAATGCCTTTCTTCTTCATGTTCATGCTTGCTCCTGAGAATTGTTAGTTAGTCGTCCACATATTCATACTCAGCCTTGATCGACTGGTTGTCGTCGAAGCGGCTAGGGCGGAACGCGTTGACGTCTACGGACCTGCCTTGGCCATCGAGCACAAGTTCACTCATGACCAGGCCAACCGCGGGGGAAATCTTGAAGCCCATGCCGGAAAATCCGGCGCAAACATAGAGCCCGCTGATTCCCGCGGTCTCGCCCAGCAGGGGCCGAGAATCCGGCGTCATGTCATAGACGCCAGTCGCGCCGCGCATGACCTCTGCTCCTTCGAGCTTCGGAACACGGCGGCACGCACGTTCAATGATCTCTTCCAGCGAATCGTCGGAGGCACGTTGAGGAAAATGATCCGGATCGATGGGACGCTTTCCGTAGAAATCCCCCACTAAGAACTTGTCGTGAGCATCGGAACGAAAATAAGTTGCCGTGACTGAGTCGATGCAGGCGCAGCCTCCGCCCTTCATGCCCGGTGCGTTTCGAAGAATTGCGACCTGGTGATACTCACATTCGATGGGGAGATCACAGCCTGCTTGTTGAAACAGAGGCCGCGTCCACGGTCCGGTGGCAGAAACGACAGTCGGAGCCGAAATAGTTCCTTGTTCTGTGAAGACACCACGAACGCGGCCGGCCTCGACGGAAAATGCCGCTGCCTGCGTGCGCGACAAATAACTTACTCCCATATCTCGAGCGGCGCTTAAGAAATCCCCGGCGACGCCTGCACCGTCGCCATATCCAGAATCCGGCTCGTAGGCAGCGAGTTCCACTTCGTCGACGTTCCAGTCGGGCTCGAGGGCGCGCAGATCATGTTTGTCGATGAGGTCGACGTTCGCTCCCAGCTTGCGTTGCATCTCGACATTTAGCTTGAGGCGGGTGGTCTCATTGGGATGAACGATGCGGACGAAGCCCGTCTTGCGAAAATCCCCGGGCGCGCCTACAACTTCCTGCCAGTTCTGAAACATGCGCAGGCTGATCAACGCCAGTTGCACTTCCGGAGGGAAGCTATAGTGCATGCGAACCAACGCTGACGATCGCCCACTGCCTCCGCGACCGACGTGATCCTTGTCGATGACGACGATGTGTCCTGCTTTTCGCTTGGCAAGATGGAACGCAATCGACGCCCCCATGACGCCCGCGCCGAGAATTACGATGTCGGCGGTCTTCGGCAGCGAATTGGAATGCCCATTTGCACCGCTCATGCGGCCGCCTCCTGCAATCGTCCCTTCTTCCAGTCGCGCAGCGCCTGATGGGCCGCGTTGCGCCCGGGCGCCCCGGTTACCCCGCCACCAGGATGCGCGCCCGCCCCGCACAGATAGAGTCCATCAATGGGAGTCCGATATTGCGACCAGCCCGCAACGGGCCGCATAAAGAAGAGCTGCTCCAGCCGCAGATCACCGTGGAAAATGTTGCCTTCGGTCAGACCGTAGGTGCGCTCCAGATCGAGCGGAGTCAGCACTTGCCGGGTCACGATTGCACCCGGAACGTTCGGCGCGTATTCGGCGATCTTGCGGACGACACGATCGCCCAGCAGATCACGCTTCTCGTCCCAATTTCCTTCCCGCAGGTGGTAGGGGACGTACTGCACAAAACACGTGAGGATGTGTTTGCCCGGCGGAGCCAGGCAATCGTCGGCATTCGACGACACGACACAATCGACCCATAACTCTTCGGGGATGTCTCCGAACTTGGCAATGTCGTAGCAGCGCTCCGCAAATGCAAGCGAAGGAACGAGCGTGTAGAATGTGCGTTCCAGTGGCGTCGCCTGGGGCGAAGTCCCGGTGAATCGCGGCTCTTCAGACAGCACCATGTTCACTTTTGCGCACGGTCCCTGCATCTTGATTCCGCGCACCGAGAAAAGAAAATCCTCCGGAAGTTCTTTCGTGTCCAGAAGTCCCAGGAATGTTCGCTTTGGATCGGCATTGGAAAGAACCAAGCGAGCCCGAAGCTCTGTGCCGTCTTCCAGCACAACGCTGCGCGCCCGGCCGTTGCGTACCTCAATGTGCGCGACCGGAGCGGAAGTGCGAATCTCGACTCCCAGTTTCTGTCCCGCGGCAGCCAGCGCTTGCGTGATTGATCCCATGCCGCCCATTACATGTCCGTAGAAGCCCTGCAGTTCGTGCTCTCCGCCGCTGAGCAGGTGAAAAAGCAGTCCGATGGCCGTTCCTGGCTGGTATGGCCCGCCATGCTTGCCGTAGACGCTGTTGGCCAGAAACATAGTCTTCATTTTCTCGGACTCGTAGTTGTGATCGAGAAACTCGCCGAGACTGCCGGTGAGGAACGACACGAGTTGCGAGATCTCGGCGCTGGAAATGCCGCGAAACCGTCTGCCAACGCGGAACAAATCAGTCCAGCCCTTCATGGTGGACGTGTCGATTTCGGGTGGAGGTTCCATGAAGAACGGCTGCACATACCGTGCCAGCTTTTTCAGCCGATCGTCGACTTGCACAAACCGTGCTGCATCTTTTGCGGAAATCTTTGCAAATTCTTTTTGCGCTCGCGCTCGGTCGGCCCACCACGGCACAACGTGGCCGTCCGGGAACGGAACCTGGATCGCAGGATCGCAGGGAATCATGCGCAGGCCGTGACTTGCCAGTTGCAGTTCAGAGATCACTTCAGGACGCAGCATGCTGGCAATATAAGAAGTCGTCGATACGCGGCAGCCGGGTGCGATTTCTTCTGTCACGCAGCATCCGCCGACAATCTCTCGGCGCTCCAGGACCAGCGTGGTCAGCCCCGCTCGCGCAAGATAGGCCGCTGCCGTGAGCCCGTTGTGCCCAGCGCCAATCACGATGGCGTCGTAAATCGATTTGGCGCCGACGTTGCTGCTTTGACTTAGAGTCACGTAACGTGTCCTGAATCGAATAACACTATCGCAGATGGCAGTAAAAATGAGGTTGAAATCGACATCGCCCTCCTGTATGCTTTCGTGACTTACAGTCACTAATCCATGCCGGGTATCGCCAGCAATCGCGTTAGTCCACCGCTTTACCAACGTCAAGGCCCGACGCGCCCCCGGTCGGAAGCGAAACGCATCCGGATCATCGAAGCTGCCACCCAGCATTTCGCCCAACACGGTTATCACGCGGCCCGTGTTGGCGACATTGCCATCGAGCTCGGCATTGCGAAGGGTTCGATCTTCCAGCACTTTGGCAGCAAGGATGGATTGTTCTTCGAAGTCTATAAGCGCGCCGTCCGCTCCTTTGCCAAATATCTTGACGCGCCCGCGGAAATCCGCGCTGCTGGCTTCTTCGAGGTCCTGCGCTACTGGCTGGTGCGCGCCGAGCACCTGGTACACGAGGACTGGATTCCTTATCGCATTTCGCTGCTCGGAAATTACGGCACCGATTTCGTGCTGAAGCGTGAGATTAACCGCTTCCTCATCAGCGAAGATCCATACGGCACGGTGGCTTTCGTGCGCTTCGGATTGGAACGCCGCGAACTGCGCGAGGACATGGACATCGAAATGATCGTTTCCATCATTGATTGGATGATGGAGCGATTTCAGGATGCGCTGTTGACTGCGGAGCTGGATCCCGGGTTATTTCGCCGTCAGGGTGAACTGGCAGAGAAGAAAGAAGCCAGAATCCAGCAGTTTCTGGACGTGTTGCAGCGCGCGATTGGTGCGGTTGAAGATGCTGCGCCCAGGGTACGTCCCAAGGCGCGCGGGAATCATCGTCGATAAAAGTCAAAAGGGCTCATTCGAGAATATAAACATGCAAGCTACCGTCGAACAGATTCTCTCCAGCTACAACGATCGTGCTCCGCTGTCGGAGGCGTCCACCCTCCCCGCCCCTTGGTATGTCGATCCCCGCATCGCCGAACTGGAGCGGCTCAACGTCTTCAGCAAGACCTGGCAACTCGTCGCCCGCACCGATCAGGTGCAGAAGCCGGGAGAATTCGTTGCCACGCGGCTTGCCGGAGAGCCCATCGTTGTCGTCCGTGGAAGTGACGGCACGCTGCGTGCTTTCTACAATGTGTGCCGGCACCACGCCGCGGCAGTTGTGACGCAGGCCTGCGGTCACGCGGAGATTTTGCAGTGTCCATACCACGGCTGGAAATATGGTCTGGATGGATCGCTCAAAGGCATGCCGGAGTTCGATGGCGTGCAGAACTTTGATCGCGCCACCAACGGTCTGGTGCCCATCCGCGTTGAAACCTGGGAGTGCTTCGTGTTCGTGAACCTGGACGCCCACGCCGCGCCACTGCAGCAATTTCTTGGCGGCCTCGTCAAGCGAGTTGCGCCACTGGGCGTCAGCAAGTTGCACTACTTCGACCGCCGGACTTATGACATTCGCTGCAACTGGAAGGTCTACGTCGATAATTACCTCGACGGCGGATATCACGTTCCGCATCTGCACAAAGGGTTGAGCTCCGTGCTCGATTACAAGCAGTACACCATCGAGAACGAAGACCGCTATTGCCTACAGTCAAGCCCCATGGTCGCGTGCGACGAAGATGCCGCGACCGGCGCCACACGAAAAGGCGATCGTGCGTGGTATTTCTGGCAATATCCGAACCTGATGGTCAATTGCTACGAGGGATACATGGATACGAACTATGTCGTCCCAGCGGATGCCGATCATTGCACGGTGATCTTCGATTTTTACTTCAGCGATGTGAGCGAGGCGCGGCGCGCATACAACACCGAGTCGGTGAACGTTGGCAACCGCGTGCAAGATGAAGATCTTGGCATCTGTGAAGATGTGCAGCGCGGCCTGAAGTCGCGCGCTTACGGCGCCGGCCGGCTCTCCGTGCGACGCGAGGCCGGCGAGCAACTATTCCATCAGTTGCTCGCCGCCGATTTGAAGAAGTAATGCGGTTCGCCGTAAAGACGCAGCTTGTTACGTCTCACTTCCTGGGTAAGGGCCTTGCCCGGCAAGCGGACTACTGATGATCACGCGGAATCGTTGCCTGCCAGGTCCTCGACTTGATCATCTGCCCGTCCTTCAGCAACTCCCGCGTGTACTTGTAATAGAAACTCTTCTGATCAGTCGTCACGAGTAGATGTCCGCGCCACAGCAGCGTGCGGCCCTTCAGGGCAAAGACACTTTCCGCTTCACCACGTACTGAGCAGGTCTCGGGGTGAGCATCGTCGCCTTCGTAAGTGAGACTCTCGAAATCATTTTCCGTTCCCCACGGATACTCGTATCCATCCTTGCCCTTCCAGTGCACGGTTGTCTTCTGGCGCGCTTGGTCGCGTTCCACGGTCCAGTCGCCGGGCCAGGGGAATCCTTCATTCTTAATGTCGGAGCGCTCCTCCGACGGCTGAGGCGATGAAAATTCCGGTGCAACTGCCCCGTGCACTGGAACAACGGGCAGAACAATCCGGGATCCGCCATTGCCGCCCAATTCGAGCGAAGTCGTCATCGCAAACGGCGTCGGAAGCACCATCGGCCACAATGCATTGGAAATTGCTACTCGAATGCGATGGCCTTTGGGAAACACCCATGAAGTCAGGTGCATCTCAATGTCGAGCGGATAAACTTTTCCCGGCTCCAGATCGCGGGGTTCCGTCATCGATTCGCGTTGCGCGCCGTTCAGTCCTGCGCCCGTAATCTGCGTGACCGTGCCGTCGGGGGCCACATCGGAAAGCCTCGCGAACCAATCCGCCAGCGGCGCGGTCGCCGAGGCGCGAAGCAGCGCATGTGGTCGACCCAGAATCGCCACTTCGTGCTCCAACGGCGCGGAATCATAGATGAGACTGAACGCGTCGACTGGCCGAGGATCGCTCAACAACTCTCCCCACCAGAAGCCCGCCTCCACGCCGACTGTAGGAACGTACTTTAACTGATGCGTGGCCTGAGCCGCGCCAACGCTTTCCAGCGTGTGATTCCCCTGCAAGTAGAGCGTGGTATCTATCGCGAGCTTCGGCGGCCACACGTCTTCCCGCCGCCATTCTCCCGGCACCTCCTGCAGAGACGGATCCGGCGGATGCCAGTGCTGCATGAAGATCACGAGGCGCGGATCACGCTGAACTCCGGTGTCTCGCCCCTTGAGCCAATAATCGAACCAGCGTACTGCCTGATCACGCCACTCGACCTTGGGCCCGAAGTCTGGATCGTTGGGAAAGGAATGGTTCCACGGGCCGACAATCGCCTTGATCGGAGCTTTCGACTTCATCAGCATGTCGGTCACGTTGTCGCGATAGCCGTCCTGCATGCCGCCAATCAAGAAGGTCGGCGTCGTGATCTCACTCAACGGCCGCACCCGGTCGCGCCAGAATGGACCATCGTGCTGATGCCTCAAATAAAGCAAGGACCACGGCGGCGAGTCGAAACGCGGCCCAAGGACTTTTTCGTCGAGCAAATAATCCGGCGCGCCCACCCAGCCTTCGGCCATGTCCATGTTCAATTCGAATTCGTCGACGTGTGCCATCCCATCGACGTAATGAACGTCATCGTGAAATAACTCCGCTGTCGCGTGCACCGCGACAATTGCCTTCAATGCCGGCGGATGCCGCATCGCCATCTGCAGCGCCGTGAACCCTCCCCACGAAATGCCGAACATGCCGACATTTCCGTTGCACCAGGGCTGACGCGCCAGCCATGCAACGATCTCCTCGCCGTCCACTTGCTCCTGCTCGGAATACTCGCGCTCGGGTGGAACGCCCTCGCTCGCGCCAAACCCGCGAATGTCGACGCGCACCCCCACATAGCCCCGCCGCGCGAAATATGCGTGCTTGGGATAATCTCCCGCAGCGGTGCCGTCGTCTTTGCGGTAGGGCAGGTATTCCAGCAGGGCAGGGAACTTGTCGCCTGGCTTCGCGCCGTCCGGCATGTAGAGAGTGGCCGCCAGACGGACGCCGTCTTTCATTGGAATCCACACGCGCTCCATGCGAACTCCGTAAGCGGGAGGCGACGGCGGCTCAGTCGCAAAGAGGGCAACCGAAAAAATGAAAGTGAGGCAGAGTATCCAGGCTGTTTTCGCCAAAGCCGTCTCCCGACTTGAGGGCTGACCCGAGGTCAATCCTGCGGACCTTGCTCGCGGCGCATGGCGCGTAGATCGATCCCCAGTTGTTCCGCTTTCTTATACAGGTGACTGCGTTCCAGGCCAAGCGTTTTCGCGGCCAGGCTCATGTTCTGATGGCTGCGCTTCAGTTCGGCAAGAATCACTTCGCGCTCGAACGACTGCACGCGGTCGGCAAGTGCGCCCGAGGCCATAACACCGGGCGCAATTCCTCCTCCAAAGGAAATCTTTGGCATGGCCACCTGCACCGTTGTCAGATCGACCTGACCCTCGCTTGCTAGCAGCATGAGCCGCTCGACCATGTTACGCAATTCGCGCACGTTCCCCGGCCATGCATGAGACTGCAGCGCCTCAATCGCGTCTGCTGTGAACGGTACTGGCTTCCACCCGTTCTGTGCGCACACCTGCGCGGCAAAATGTTCCAGCAGCGCAGGAATGTCGTCGCGCCGCTCGCGCAGCGGAGGAAGCACCAAGGGGAACACGTGGATACGATGAAACAAATCCTGCCGAAACTTCTCCTCACGCACGCGTGCCTCTAGATCGCGGTGGGTGGCGACCACAACGCGTACGTTTACGCTAACCGGTTTGTCGCCGCCGATGCGCTCGACTTCTCCCTCTTCGAGAACACGGAGAAGCTTAGCCTGCATGTTCAGAGGCATGTCGCCGATTTCATCGAGAAAAATCGTTCCCTGGTCAGCTTGCTCGAATTTGCCGATGTGGCGCCCGGACGCTCCCGTGAACGATCCCTTCTCATGTCCGAAAAGCTCGGACTCGATCAACTCCGCCGGCACGGCCGCGCAATTCAGGGTCACGAACGGCCCGGCCGATCGCGGACTGCGTTCGTGGATGGTTCGCGCTACCAGTTCCTTGCCAGTGCCCGTCTCGCCGAAGATGCACACGCGCGACTCGCTGGCGGCAACGCGTTCCAGTTGAGCCATCACTCGCCGCATGGTTTCACCCTTCCACACAATCTCGTGCTTGCCGAGCCGCTGTCGGAGTTGCCGGTTCTCGTTCTCGAGGCGTTGCAGTTTGAGCGCGTTCTCCACAGTCAGCATCAATTTGTCGCTGGAGATCGGCTTCTCTAGGAAGTCGAGTGCCCCCAGTCGCGTCGCCCGCACCGCCATTTCAATGTGCGCCTGCCCCGACATCATGACCACCGGCGCCGCCACTCCTTGCCGTTTCAGTTCTTCCAGCAGGGTCAGCCCGTCCTTGCCGGGCATGACAACGTCAGAAAGAATTAGATCGAAGTGCTGCGTCTTGGCCAGTTCCAGAGCCTTCGCCGCGTTGTCGCACACCGTGGCTTCGTGCCCCGCCAACCGGAAGGCACGCGACAGCGAGGCCAGCGTATTGGCTTCATCATCGACGATCAAAAGATGCGCTTTGAGTGGCAACCGTCCTCCTCGCTAGTTCCGCCCGGAAAACGGTCCGGCGTTCTCGTCCGCATTCTGCGCCGCAGGGATTTTTTGTAGAGTCCCAAGATTATTCGGCAGCTCGATGACGAACGTCGTCCCTCTTTCGGGTTCGCTCTGCACGCTGATTCTTCCGCCATGATCGCTGACGACCGACTGCACGATCGCCAGGCCCAGCCCCGTCCCATGCTGTTTGCTCGTGTAATAAGGAGTGAAGATGCGCTCGCACTCCTCGCGCGTCAGCCCAGAGCCGGTGTCGGCAACCTCGATGATCACTTTTCCATCGTCCCGTCTGGTGCGCAGCGTGAGTGTGCCGCCACCAGGCATCGCGTCCATCGCATTAAGCACCAGATTCGACAGCGCACGGTGCAGCAAATCGGGATCGGCAGCGATTGCTCCGAGATGCTCGTCCAGTTCCGGACGGCAGGCGATCGGCTCACGCCCCGGTGCTTGTAGTTGCGCTTGGTAGAGCTTCGCGACTCCCCGTAGGATTTCATTCACCTGCACCGCTTGCAACTGCGGGTGCGGCATCTTCGAGAATTCGCTGAAGCGGCCGATGATCGTCTGGAGGTTCGAAATCTCAGCCAGCAGAGTGCTGGAGCTTTCGCGGAACACTTCATCAAACTGATCGGGGTTCTGCGTCCGGGCGCGCATCAGATTCTCAACCGTGAGTTGAAGAGGGAACAGCGGATTCTTCAGCTCATGTGCCAGACGGCGCGCCAACTCGCGCCAGGCCGCGACTCGCTCCGTTTGCACGAGCCGTTCTTTTTGGGCCAACAATTCGGCGGTCATGCGATTGAAGGACTCGGCGAGTTGTGCCACTTCATCTCTGCCGGGAATCTCCACCCGCGTGTCCCAGTTACCGGCAGCAACGTCCTGCGCCGCGCGCGCCAATTGCACCACTGGACGAGTCACCCGCGCGGCTACCCAACTGCTTAGTAGGATCGCGAGAAGAATTCCACCGCCGCCCGCCAGCAATGCGGACGCTCGAATGTGCCGTTTCAGTTCGACATAAGACCGTCGCGAATGCCCAACCAACAAGATACCCAGCAATGGACGATCCTTGCCCGCCCCTCGCAGCGGAATCGCTTGAAACACCTCCTCATCCGCCTGATCCGAAGACCACGAGACAATCCCCCTCATCTCCTGGTTATATTGCCGCACCGCTTCGATCAAGGGCGCGAACTTCTCGGCAGGCCGCACGGTGTCAGAGCCAGTTCCTGAGGCAGATGGATCCAGCAACGAATCCGCGGAAAAATGATCGCTGCGATTCTGATACAGCAGCACCCGCATGTCCGCCGGCAGGTCCAGCCCGGAAAGAAAGTTCTTGTCGAGCTTTCGGCCGCCAATCACGTAGACGGGATGCTCGCTGATGCGAGTCGCCCTCACGGCGAAAAGCCCCAAAGCCGTGGAGTCCTGTAATTCTTCGCGTTTCAGAAACGCGCTTTCCCCGCTCGAAGCAGACAGACTCTCAAACGCGCTGTCGGGATAGCCAAATTTCGCGGGCCACTGCGCCGAAGAAATGATGGACCCATGCCCGTCGAGAAACTCGAGAAAGTCGAGTTGATAGCCTTCCGCCATTTGCCGGGCCAGTTCAAAATACTCGGCGGAATCGGCAGGCGTGCCATTCAAAGCCGTCGCCATCCGGCTGACGGGATTAGACGAGGCGATGGCTTCCACCCGCCGCGCCACTTCATCCCCCCGGCGGCTAAACTCGCGCTGAAACTGCGTGACCAGCGCGGTGGTGCGCTGCTCTTCAGTTTTCTCAAACGCATTGCGCGTTACCGCCAGCACCAGCAGCGCCACCGCCGCAACCGACAAGAAAACGGTCAGCGCGAAAACGGCCAGAAGTTTACGGCGAAAAGTCATAGTTTGCCGATCATGCTTGGTCCATCATCCCGTGCCAATCACGGTTTGCCATTTCCCAGCCACGCGTCAGCCAGAGTCCAGTTGCCGTCGGAGCGTAGGGTCCAATTGTTCAAAGTAACTGAAGCAGCGTACGACACTGGCAGATGAAAGAGAGGGACGATGCGCTGCGTCGCCAACAGCGCTACTTCGGACGCATACAGATCCTCCACGGCCCCGCCTGCTTTTCCCGTAGGCTTACCGGCCAGCGTGGCTACATCCGCCAGCGCAATCCAGGGATCAGGCGACGCCAGCGGAATTCGCACCAACCGCAGATCGGCGCTGCCCGCCGACGTAGGTTGCAACGACAGTCCCGCATCTTTGGCGTTGAGCGCGATGCGTTCGGCCAGCAGGCGGGCCACCGGATCACTGCCATCGTATCCGATAGTCCAGGCTGGCACCGTATGGACTTGCTCGCGCGCGTGCCGTGCCCGCGGCAAATCTGCGTCCGTGGAGAACACGAATCCGTAGCCGCTCATCCAGTTCGGAAGAATGCTGGCTGCCGGTTGTCCCGTGCCCTGCAGCAGCACATTGCGGATCGACCCGCGCTCCACGGCCAAGGCCAATGCCTCGCGCAGAAGCTTCTCTTCCGGAGACGCGGCCTCGCGAGTGAAGAGCAGGGCCAAGAGTTCCATCGGAGCCGAAGTCGCCAGGCGACGTCCTTCCTGCGAAATCCGGTGCGCCTGCTCGGGCGCGACTTCCACCATATCTGCCTTGCCCAGTTCCAGTGCGGTCATCTGATCACGAAAACTCTTTCCCATCTCGATCTCAATGCCGTCGAGGAAGGGACGTCCGCGCCAGCAGTTCTCGTCAGCCGCCAGAATCAACATTTTTCCCGGCTGCCAACCGGTAAAGTGAAACGGACCTGTGCCGCTTGGGGTGCCGTCGGGATTCTTCTTCACAATTGCGTTTCGCGCCAAGGCCAACTCCGCCAGCAACGCGGGATCGGTGTTCGCGCGCTCAATTACGACCGAGTCACTATCTGCACTCACGTTCCACGAGGGATTCGCAGCGCGCAGGGAAGCGGCCGCGATCTCAGCGCTGAGCGGCGTCCCATCGTGGAACTTCACCCCTCGGCGAATTCGAAACTGCCAGCGCTGATTCCCCGGCGATGCCTGCCACGAAACCGCCAGCCATGGCTGAACGCGTCCGCTCTCGTCGGTGGTCACCAGCGTGTCGAACATCAGCGTGGTCAGGCTGCGCCGCGCAAACGAATCGGGCTGAGCATTGTCGGCCGGAACAAAATTCGTCGGACCAAGGTCCGCCGGATCCAGCGACGCCGGCGCGGCCCGCATGGCGACGTGCAGCACGCCGCCGTACTGCGGACGCGTCTCGGCCTTCGCCGCCAGCGCCCCGATCACCATGCTACTGACTACAAGCGACCGCCAGTCGAAAAGCCTCATAGCTTCCTGTCTCTCGATTTCTCACCATTGCGATTGCTGTGTCGCCCTTCGCCTCCGCCCATAATGCAGTAATGATGGCGCCGCCCTGAAAATCGACAGCCGCGCTCACCGCGACGGGATCGCGATCGGGAAACTCATACGCCCGCACCGAATCGCCAGCTTGGTCTCCGGAGCTTGTGGCCAGCACCTGCCAGCCCGCTCCGCACGTAGTCTTCACGCTCGTCAAATCACTGCCCCAGCCGAGTTTGGCGACCTGGTCGTTCATGCCGTCGACCATGTGTACGCGGCCATCCGTGGAGGCGAAGATCCACAGCAGATATTTCTCGCGCGGCAACATTGCCGCCGAATAAAACTTGGACACGGTTGTGAACTTACTCGTGCCCGGAGTTAACGCGCCCGTAAAGAAGTTGCGCGTTGGAGCGAAGAAAGCTCCCGCCGGCGGAATCGCTGCCGCAGACGATCCCGCGCTGGGAAAGACGGAGAAACTTCCGCCGCTCAGCCCTGCCGGAACGAGTGGCCACGGATCGTCCGTCTCGCGGCAATTCAATGTCAGAGGTGCTCCTGCAGAACTGCGGCACATCACGCCGGGAAGATAGGCATCCAGCAAGTGATCTTTCGCCGGGATCAGTCTTCCGCGTAGATCCCGCGGCCACGGCCGTGCGTGGACGATACCCAGCGCCTGTTCCTGCTGCCATTTTCCAGCCTGCAACCGGTAGAGTGAAATGTTCTCCGCGTCGAGCACAGCGATGCGCGTGGGCGTCGTATTTTCCTCGAGCACGGCTATGTCGAGAATCGGATCCTGCTGAGTCCACAATGAGATCTTGCGCAAGCTAAGCGGTACAGACTCGTGAGTTGTCGTCGAACCCGCGGGGCGCGGCGCAGATACCATCACCACCGCAACTTCGCCTGCCCCCTGACGAATCTCCGCCACCCACACGTAGGAAGACGGGTTCTCGGAAAGAGAAATCGACACGGTGGCGGCAGCCTGCTCGGCGTTCACAAATCGAATGCCCAGACCTTCGAGCGCGGAGCGCAAGCCGTTTTGAATAATTTCGCTATCGCGCTTGCCAAGCGACGAGCGGTTCTCGACCGTGAGAGCGACAGCGCCAGGCCCGGTGACCGCAACAATCTTGCGCGCCAGTTGCTGTTCCGGACCGCTCCAGTCGGTTGCGCGCGCAGCCATCGCCAGCGCGAGCAGCGCAAAGGAGAGTTGCACCGCAAAGCGGGGGCTGAGCGGGCTGCGTGAGACGCGATTCACAGAGCTCGGGATGGTGTTTGGGATGGCCAAATTATAAACCGCTCCGCGCATGAGAAACCCTCTCGCCCTGTACTGTTTGGACACCACTAAAGCTGACCTGGTGCGGGTACCCCACCCTCCTCGCTTTTCGCGAGAGAGCCTGCCCTAAGCGAAGTCGAAGGGGTGGGGATTTTGATCTCCTTACAACTCTGGAAGCTATCTCGGTTGTTCCTCGGGCTGTTCAGCCTGACGAGCTTGGTTCGCCGCGCTCATACCGCGCAGCACGTCGTTGGCGAAGAAGAACTTGCCGTCCGCCGGAACCATCATGATTTGGAGTTTGTCCGAGAGCCGCTCGGCTACGATTTTGTTAATCAGCAGCGGATTCTGTTTCAAAATCGCCGCTTCGCTCGACAGTCGCTCCGCATCGGCAGCCGCCGTCACGCGAATGCGATCCGCTTCCGCCTCCGCCAGTAACTTCCGCCGTTCGGTCTCGGCCTTGCTGTCGATGACCTTGGCCTGGCCTGCGGCTTCCGCGTTTTGAATAGTCGCTTCCTTCCGCGCTTCGGCTTCCAATTTGCTCTGCTGAATTTGCTTTTCCTTCAGCGGCAACGTGTACTGCATGGCATCGGATTCGCCTTTGGCCTGCAGGACATGCACCTGCGCCTCGCCCTCGGCCTGCTTGATCTGCTGCACCTTCGTCGCCTCGGCTTCCAGTTCCGCGATGCGGACCTGTTTCTGTTTCAGTTCCGTTTCCACGCTCATGCGGTCGTTTTCCTGCTCTTTCAGCAGCAGCGTCTCCAGACCCTTCGCGTATTCCTCCGGCAACTGGATGTCTCGCAGCATCACTTCTTTCACCACGATTCCGTCGGCCGCCAACTTCTGCGTGATGATTCCTGCCGCCAGCTGTCGCACTTCTTCGCGCTTGGCCGAGAAAACATCCCGCACCGTGTAATTCGGAACCAGCTCTCGCCATACGCTGGCCACGATCGGCGGAACAATTTCCTTCTCCACCGGACGTGGCAGATTGCTTTGAATGTAGTCCAGCCGTTTGGGATCGAGCCGGTAACGCACCGTGATCGCCAGTCCAAGCGTGAGCCCTTCCTTCGCCTGCACGTCGAGCAGTTGGGACCTGGTTGAAACGTTGGCTGCAGCGCTTTTTCCATCCTCCGATACTCCAGCGGTGAAGACCTGATCGCGCGTGTCGAACAGCGTTACGTCCTCAACCAACGGCGTCACAAAATGCACGCCGGGATAGAGCGTGCCCGGTACGGTTCCGCTGGTTTCGCTGATGCGTATCCCCGCCATGCCGCTCGGCACCACCACGATGCTGAGCGCCAGCAGAATCGGTCCCCAAGCCAGCAAACCCAGGGCCAGCGAAGTGCGCCAGCTCCATTGCGGAAGTGGCGGCAGCGCGCCCGCGCCGGGTGTAGCCAGTGCACGCCGGTACAGCAGTTCGCGATACAGGTCATAGCCCAAAATGCATACAGCCGCGAGAATCATCCCGAGGCCACCGGCAATCAGCAAGTACTTCAACGCCAGCATCGTCGTTCTCCTTTGCGCGCCTCAGCGCTTCTGTTCTGATTTCACTGCGACCGTCTGCCGGGAAAAGAACAGACGGAACACTTGCCCGAAGATCAGTTCTTCCGCCAGCAGCGCCACCGCGAGCGAGAAGATCATTCCTGCCACCACCGCCATGAATGTGATTGCCATTTGCATAATGTCCTCCTGAGATTTCAACCTTGAGCTTCACTCGCCCTCGTGCAACTTTTCCCGTGCTATTGAGCGCCATCCTGTCCCGAGGCCTGCGCCGCAGCCACCGTCGTGTCGTCCGCGCCGCTTCCGAAGACCTGCGCTACCTGTTCGTCGCGCTCGCCCCGAATCTGAACCACGTCGCCGACTCGCAGCATGGTGAATAGCTGCTCCATATCGTGATTGCGCAACCGGATGCAGCCGTGCGAAGCCGCGTGTCCGATCGACCGCGGTGCATTCGTGCCATGAATCCCATAGCCTTTCTGGCTCAGTCCCACCCAGCGCGTTTCCACCGGATTGTTCCTGCCGCTCGGGATCACATTTCCAGGGTGGTAGTAGGTGGGATTGGTGACGCGGCTGACGATCTCAAATTCACCCGTGGGGCTGGGACTCGCCGCAGCTCCGACCGCGACCGGGAATGTCGCGATGACATTTCCGTCTTCGATCACCGCGAGTTTGCGGTCCGGAATGCTAACCAACACGATCCGCTTGACTGGATCAGCGGAGGGCTCCGCACTCTGTGCGAATGCGGGGATTCCGATTGCCAGGGTGAATAGCGCCAGGATGAGTGTCGATGCCCGCTTCGTCGCCCTGCCCGCTGTGCGTCCCATATTCGCCTCCTGGTGAATTGCCGTACGCCAATACCAGAGGCAGAACGCGAGCCAAACGCTATCTGATTGAAAACAAGCTGGTTGGTGTGCGAGATCAGTGTGCTGGCAAACACGGTGTGTCTATCGACACACAGGATTCAAGGTGCTAACTCGTGGAAGCAATGGGAAAGTGGAGTGGGGAGCGCTCAATTTCTTGAGCCTTCAAGCGCCCGGCCGCTGCCGTCTGGGGTAACGGCTTGTGGGGTTCTGTGGGTGCGGCCGGGCGATCCTATGACTAGAAGGCCTAGTTCAATTGTGCCTATTTAATCCCCGTTGCCGGTGTATTTCTGTGACGGCGGTCACAGTTGCTAGTGATTGACATCATCCATCCGTCTCTGGCTCGGGATCGCCCCGACTGGACCGTGCGCGTTCCTTCGTCCGCGCACAACCGCCTGTGACTGAAATCACGGCCTGATCCCTCGGTGCTTCTTACACTCGTTCTTGAGCGAACCGGCAATACTCATTTCATTCTGGAGATCGATTCATCATGGCCTATGTGATTACGGATTCGTGCATCAAGGACTCCCTCTGCGTTGAGGTCTGCCCCACCGACTGCATCCATCCCAAACAGGACGAGCCCGAGTTCGAAGCCGCCACTCAGATGTACGTGGATCCCGAGGGTTGCATCGACTGCGGCGCCTGCATTCCGGCCTGCACCTCCGATTCAATTCACGCCCTCGAAGATGTGCCGGAAGAGAAGAAGGAATTCATCGAGAAGAACGCGGCCTTCTACAAGCACTGATCACCGGCAGGTGATCGCCAAGAGATCACGGCCTGTTCCACTCCCCCATCGTCGGGCGTTGGATCTGACGGTGAACCAGCCCCATCCGAAATCCAGCGGCGGGTGACTGCATCCCCTTCGCTTGCCGGCCGACCGGCCGACTCCTCCCGTTGACTTCCGGCCCTTCCCCCGCTATCGTTGCGGGCGCCATGAACTTCGTCAAAGCAACCCGCCAGTTTGAAGAGTGGCTGGGCCATCGCACCGATTTGGTCAAGAAGGACGTGCGCCTCAAGCACGTCAACATGAAGGCAGCGGTATTCCCCTTTCTGCGAGCCACCTATTACCGCTGGGCGCAAGTCTGGCCGAAGGTGTGTCCCGATCTTGCCAAGGGGCCGCACGTACTGGCCGTGGGCGACCTGCACGTGGAGAATTTCGGCACCTGGCGTGACGTCGAAGGACGTCTGATCTGGGGCGTCAACGACTTCGACGAAGCTCATCCCATGGCCTATGCCAACGATCTGGTCCGCTTGGCTGTGAGCGCTCACCTGGCATCCCAAGCGGGCCACTTGCCGTTGAGTCACAAAGACATCTGCGATTCCATTGTCGAGGGCTATCACCTAGGATTGCGCGAAGGCGGACTGCCCTTCGTTCTCGGGGAGCAAAACGAATGGCTACGGCAGATCGCCGAAAGTGAACTGCGCGACCCCGTCCACTTCTGGGCGAAGATGGACTCGCTGCCCAGCGTGAAACAGGACGTTCCGATCAGTGCGATCGATGCGATCGAACACCTGATGCCCTCCCGGGACTTGCCGTACCGCCTGGCGACTCGCGTCGCCGGTCTGGGCAGCCTGGGGCACGCACGCTATGTCGCCATTGCCGACTGGCGCGGCGGCAGAGTCGCCCGCGAAGCCAAAGCCCTGGTGTCGTCCGCCTGCTACTGGGCGAAAGACGACCAGGGGCCTGCGGAGATTTTGTACCAGGCGATCATCAGCCGGGCCGTGCGATGTCTCGACCCATTCGTTCAATTGCGCGGACGCTGGATTGTACGCAGACTAAGTCCGCATTGCTCGCGCATCGAACTGGCCACGCTTCGGGCGCCGGGCAAGGAAATGCGCCTGCTTCGTGCCATGGGATGGGAAACGGCGAACATCCATCTCGGAACAAAGACGGCCCGAAAACCAATCCTCAGGCACCTGCAAAAGCAGAAAGGGAGGTGGCTGCACGAGGCCACGGAAGAGATGGTGAAGGCAGTCCGCGAGGACTGGAAGACTTGGACGAAGGAAGGCTACGCTTAGAACACTAACCCTTGGGGCGCTCGTCTCGAGCGCCCGGTTACGCTGCCCCGCTCTGCGCGGTGGCCGCCGCTGCGGCCACGCTCAACGCCGACCGCCGCAGGGGAGCTAAGGCGACTCCGCGATCCCGGTCATAAACCAAAGTCCATCGTGTGGCGCAGTCATCACACAGCCAGTAGTGCTCGACACACCGTTGCTGCTGCCGGGCCCGAACAAACGGAGGCACGGCGGATTCTCCCGGCTTGTTGACACGGTCGGTCTCAATCAGAAAGAGTTTGCCATCTCGGAGCCTGAGGAAGGGCTTACAACATTGCGAATTAGCGCATCGGCTGAGCATTTCTTCACTGCCTTCTGCTCGGCTAAGAACAATCTCGCAGAGCAACTGGATGCAAAAATATCAGCACGTCGGATGCCATAGGCTTTCCCCGGCGTACTGTAAGGGTTCGCCAAGTTCGAGCGTCGTTCTGGTCGGTACTTCCTTCACGCTTTGCCGAAATCGGCAAGAGTGCCGATGCCGCGTCTCGGTTTGCTTGCTTGTGCTCTGTTAGGCTCGCTAACATCAATCATATGCCCAAGGTCCTGCTCTGTCCCCCGAATTATTTCGATGTCGTCGATCAGAAAAACCCTTACATGTTGAGAGAATCCGCAGTGGACCGAGTAAAAGCGCGCAGTCAGTGGGAAGCGCTCTGTAGCGTTTTGCAACAGAGCGGATGTGAGGTCGAAACCATCGATCCCGTCGAGGGCCTCGAAGACATGGTCTTCGCCGCCAATCAGGTCTTCGCCGGCGAAAAAAATGGATACGGAAAATTCATCGTACCCAGTCACATGGTGTACCCATCGCGCCACCGCGAAGTGCCCTTTTATACGGAGTGGTGCCGTGCGCGGAACTACCAGGTGATCGAACTCGACTATAGCAACGACTATCTCGAAGGCCACGGGGATTTGCTCTGGCATCCTGATGGCTCCCGCATTTACGCTGGATATGGTTTCCGCAGCACGCGCGGCGGCGTGGAAAAATTCTCTGACGCGATGTCCGAAATGGGAATTCCGGTTGTGCCTTTGCAGTTGGTCGATCCTTATTGCTACCACCTCGACACGTGCCTCTGCCCGCTCAACAACGAAGCAGCGCTGATTTTTCCGGGCGCGTATGCCGCCGAGGCTCTCGCGTCTCTGCATAGGTTATGGAAGCGAGTTCACTTGCTCACCGCCGAGGAGGCTCACCGCTTCATGGGCAACGGGATCGTCATCAATGGCGCTTATATCACGCCTCGCGTGACACCCCAGTTGGAGGCGATTCTCCGTGGGGAGGGACTCACGCCGGTGATTGTCGATACTTCCGAATTTGAAAAAGCGGGCGGAAGTTGCTTCTGTATGAAAACGTTCTTGCCATAGATTCCCGCGTGCGCCAAGGCAAATGCACGAGGCCAATGAAAGAAACCAGTGACGATCGGAATAACCGCCTGACTCGTGTCGCGCGTTTTCCGCGAATGCGAGCACTGGCGTGGTCCGGCGATCACCTCTACGGTTCGCGCGGATACCAGTTGATGCGCGCCCGCGTTCAGGATCCCGTCGACAAGTTGGTCTGGGAACCTGTGGCTGCTTTCCATCCAGCCTTGTGCCGCCAGTTCTCCGTGATGAACGGCCTTACAGCGCGCCTGTTTCGCGATGGCTTCCATGCGCTCGCAGGGCTTCCATCAGGCGGACTCGTCGCCGCCGTGCCAGGAGCGATGGTCACGCTTCGTCCGGGCGATGCCGAATTCCGCCGAACTCACAGCATCCTCCGCGGCACGCGCCCGCTACACATCACCGCAGTTCCGGGCGGCGCAATTTATTGGGGAGAGTATTTCGACAACGCCGCGCGGGATGAAGTCCACATCTACGCGTCCACCGACGCCGGCGCCACGTGGAGCATCGCCTACACGTTCCCCAAGGGCGCCATTCGTCACATCCACAACATCGTCCACGATTTCTGGGGAGACTGCCTGTGGGTGCTGACTGGCGATTACGGCCAAGAATGCCGAATCCTGCGTGCCACCTGCGATTTCAGCCGGGTCGAGGCCGTCTTGCAGTGCCAGCAGCAGACCCGCGCGGTCGCCGCCATTCCCACCGAAGAGGGGCTTTACTTTTCTTCCGACACGCCCCTCGAACCCAACTACATCTACCGGCTCGACCGTCAGGATTCGTTACTGCAAGTTGCCCCCATCAGTAGTTCGTCCATCTATGGATGCCGCGTCGGAAGCCGTGTGTTTTTCTCTACGATGGTGGAACCCAGCGAGGTGAACCGCGATCGCCACGTCCGCGTCTACGGCAGTACCGGTGGAAGCGCCCAAGACTGGCGCCCGTTGCTGGCATGGCAAAAAGACCGTTGGCCCATGGGTTTGTTTCAGTATGGAAATGCTTTCCTGCCCGATGGCAACAACACCACGCCATTCCTGGCTTTGACCACGGTCGCCGTCCAATCTGATGATATGGTCACGTCGCTCTACTCCGACGGCCCGTAAGGTACCCGTGTGGGGACAGCCGGGCCGGCTGTCCGTCGAGCGAAGCGCGACGGCCCGGCCTTGCACAGTGCAAGCACGGTGCAGTGCCGTAATATGAATTGAGTCGAACTGGAAGCCCTTTGCCCCGTCTCAACTATTACCGTCGCATCTTCAGCGCCTACCTGGTCGGCGGTAAGAGCCATCTCACCTTCTGGCACGAAACTCCGGCGGAGAATCCCAATGCAACCGTCAGAGCCTTGGGCGAGTACTACATGCTGTTCGCCGAGAAGGCGGACTATCAGGGCTTTTACGATTCCTCCGGCGTTCCGCAACTCGACTATCACGGCCAGATCGGCCTGCAGTACAACCCCATCGCGATCGCGCAGTATGGCTTGGGAAACTACAACCTGTACCGACGCAGCGCCGACCCAGAGCGCCGCCGAAAGTTCTTTGTAGTTGCTGACTGGCTCTGCTCGCACCTGGAGCAGAACCCGCAAGGACTCGCCGTCTGGAACCACAACTTCGATTGGGAATATCGTGACCCGCTTCGCGCACCGTGGTACTCAGCACTCGCGCAAGGGCAGGGAATTTCAGTGCTTGTCCGCGCCCACAAAGATTCGGGCGACGCGCGTTATCTGGACGCGGCGCAGCGCGCGCTGGCCTGCTTCCAAGTCCCCGTGAAAGATGGCGGCGTCGCTTTCACCGATGAATCCGGCGACATGTGGTTCGAAGAGTACATCGTCTCGCCCCCAACGCACATTCTGAACGGATTCATCTGGGCCTCGTGGGGTATCTACGATTACTTCCTCGCCACCAAACACACTTCCGCGCAGGAACTTTTCTCGCGCGCTGTCCGCACGATGCTGCACAATCTCGAGCGCTACGACCTGGGATTCTGGTCGCTGTACGAGCAATCAGGCACACGCCTGCCCATGGTGGCCAGCCCCTTCTATCATCAGTTGCACATCGTCCAGTTGCGGGTGATGCATCGCCTCACGGGAGAAGACGCATTCGCTCGCGTCGCCGACCGCTGGGAGAATTACAGCCGCAGCCGCAGCAAACGCACCCGCGCCCTATGCTACAAAAGCGCTTTCAAACTCTGCTACTACTAGCACTCGCCGGATGAATGTTCGCCTAGAAATCCATCCGAAAACTGGTGTTCTGTACAGGTTGAAATTCGCGTGACTTGATTATTTGTTTGTGCGCCTTCGCTTACATTACAACTGCGGCCAAGCCGGGATTCGCTTCCAGTCCA
>Ga0181532_10000806_pt1 | contig 31364 bp, 15 predicted proteins | sample PEATcosm2014_Bin_33_FD_119768 | JGI IMG/M metagenome (GOLD analysis project Ga0181532, IMG submission 119768) | Peatland microbial communities from MTU Mesocosm Facility, Houghton, MI, USA - PEATcosm2014_Bin11_30_metaG | ecosystem: Environmental > Terrestrial > Soil > Wetlands > Peat | place...
TATTGGCATCGCTCGCTGTCGCGGCGGAGCCAGAACGGCCGCGTTCTCTGGGATCGCATGCGGCGCCTCATTACTCGCTGGCTGCCTTTGCCCTCTGCCTGTCATCCTTATCCTTTGCGCCGCGTGGGCGTTGTCACCTAAGGCAAGAGCCGGATGCGGGAAACCCGCTCGTCCGGATCCGTGGAGGGGGTCATGAGTAATCGTGATCCCTACTCCGACTGGGGGGGAGAGTATTCGTGCTAATGCTGGTCTTTCCCCTCAAGGTAAAAATGCCATTCTCCAGCTAATTTGACTAGGCTCTCCTGTAGTCCTTTCGCATCGGCACACTACTCCAGTTACTCTCGAGCGACGCCGTAGCGGAGCGAAGCCCCTGCACAGCGCAGCGCAGCGGAGGCGGCGCCTCATCCGGCCTCGACCTTCTGAAGCGGGGCGCTCTTTCATAATGCATCTTTCGAGTACTGACGGATTGACCGGATGCGACCCGAACCGATAGCAGTCAAAATTTGAGCGAAATGGCCTGTTCTCGACAGTCGAGAAATGTCGCGTTGTCGCCGCTGGCACTTTTGCCAGTAGTCGCACGCGTAGGCCAACCCTAAACTGACACGTTCAATCTTGCGTCTCTCTGTTCCGGATCCGACGGTGATGGAAAGGCTGGAGAACAATTCTCATGCGTAACCCTTTCATAGCCTTGTGCTTGTTCGCAGTCTCCTTCAATGTCCCCGCACTAGCTCAACAGATTGTGGGCCGCGTTCAGAGCGGCGGTGGCTCAATCGCTAAGTCCACAGTCACTCTCTACGCTGCGGGACAGGGCGCACCGATAAGCCTAACTCAAACCGAGACGAAGGATGATGGCACTTTCGAGTTGAAGTTCGATGCGACGAAGACTGGCGCGAACGTGCTTTACCTCATTGCCAATGGCGGCGAGCCCAAGGTTGGCAATAATCAGCAGCCGAACCCCGCGATCGCCCTCATGGCCACGTTCGGTCCTACCGCGCCGAAACAGGTAACAGTAAACGAATTGACGACAGTGGCTTCCGTGTGGACTGCAGCGCAGTTTTTAAAAGGCCCGACGCTCAGCGGTAACGCGCTGGGCCTGCGCATCGCCGCCGGCAATGTGCGCAACTTGGTGGACCTCGAAACCGGTGAGTTAGGCCCGGTTATTCAAGATCCGCTCAACAGTTCGCAGACGTCGACACTGGCGACATTCAATACTCTGGCGAATTTGCTGACGGGCTGTATCACGCGGGTCCACAGTGACGCGTGCAACAAGCTCTTCGCAGTCGCTACGGCTCCGGGTGGCGTTGCGCCCACCGACACGCTAACGGCGGCGCAGAACATCGCACGCAACCCGTCAAATCAAGCGCAAAAACTCTTCGGGCTGTTTGATGACTTCTATCCCGTCCCAGCGGGGGAGCTCTGGCGCGCGGCTCCCCTCATTCCTTACCTCAGCTTCGCGCCGAGTGCGTGGACCCTTTCCCTGCGCTATGCCGGCGGAGGGCTGAACTCGCTGGGTGGCATCGCCATTGATGGTGAGGGCAACATGTGGGCGGACGATAATTTCCTTGTTGGTTCGCAGTCCACGATCTACCGCAACTTTGGCGGCGGGCTTTCCAAGATCGCGCCGAATGGCAAACCTATTTCGCCGATGACGCTCGGGTATCGCGGCGGCGGTATCGACGGGCCCGGCTTCGGTATCGCCATTTCCGCCGATGATAAGGTATGGGCTACCAGTCTCGCCGGCAAATCGATCTCCGTCTTAGATCGCAAGACCGGCAAACCGCTTTCACCCAAGACCGGCTATAACTTCGGCGGACAACTCGGTCAGATGCAGGGCATCATCACCACGCCGAATGGCGACGTATGGGCGCTCGACAGTGAAAAGGACCAGATCGTGTATCTGCCGAAAGGAGACGGCACGAAGGGGCGCATCCTGGGCCGCACAGTGGATGGCAAGCCCGTGGATGGCACGCTCCAAGTCAAGAGTCCATTCCACCTCGCCGTGGATCAGCAGGACCGGATCTGGGTCACCAATGCCGGCTCCAATACGGTGACACGCTTCCCGGCGAGCGATCCCGGCAAAACCGAGCAGATCAAAGTCGGGTATGGCCCGCACGCCGTGGCCATCGACACCCTCGGCAACGCCTGGGTCGCCAACAGCCTCGGCCATCCCAGCACGGAGGAGGAGTCGGCGTTGGTCGAGAACAAGCTCAAATCGAAGGCTGAAAGCCGCTTCGGTTCGGAGTCCAAGGCCGACGCCAACGCCAAGATGTGGATCGACCTCTATGAAACTTTGGTCAAGTATCCTGGCGGCGACGTTTCCATGGTGCGGGCCGATGGCACGGTCTTGCCGCCGTTTGATGGCGAGAAGAGCATAATTGGGCCTTGGGGCATCGCCATCGACGGCAACGATAACGTGTAGGTGGCCAATGCGTTCGGCCACTCGGTCACGCACCTCTGCGGCGTGCGTCAGGAAAACTGCCCGCCAGGCACAAAGACCGGCGACCCGATTTCACCGGCCGGCGGCTTTATCGGCGGATTGCAAATCATCACGGACGTCGCGATTGATCCAGCCGGCAACGTATGGGTGGCGAACAACTGGGATAATCCGGAGCAAGGCTTCAAGGAAGTACCGGACCCGGCGCTCGCCACCCGCTTCGGCGGCAACGGCACAGTGGTCTTCTTCGGATTAGCAAAGCCGGTCTGCACGCCACTGATCGGGCCACCGCATCAGCCTTAAGGATAGACCGGTGCTCAAATCTTGTGGAGACGTCGCACTGCGCGGGTGCCCGGCTGATGCTGGCAAACTTGGAACGCGCGAACCTGTCCGACGCCAACCTTGCGGGCGCCCTGTTGACCGGAGCCAACCTTCAGGGCGCCAACTTCACCAACGCGATACTGAGAGGCGCCGTGCTGTTGGGCACCATGACGGAAGGCGCGATATTCGAGGGCGCCGTCATGGACGGCGTCCGCGGCGGCCGGTTCGCCGAACCGACTGCGTCTTCCTCCGGCCCCGGCCCGGCAGTTTGAGCGAAGACTTGGGTTCGACCTTCGAACTCAGTCCCCTACCCGGAGGCCAACGGAAATTCACCTTGCTCCAAGCTCTGGGGTGGGCCGTTCTGAAGCCAAGCCAGAGACTGAAAGTCATTTGCCGAGGCAGGCTCTGAGTGGTTTACATGCACGAACTAGTTCCCCCGAGCTCACTGGTTCCGCAGATCAACGACAGGCGCTGCCAGTTAAATGACAACCCGAGATAGCGATCCAGTCGAGGTACTGCAACCGAAGGATTTGATGCGCAAGGTTATGAGCTGAAGATTGGAATACTACGCAACAATTCGACCGCCCTGGGCCCGGTTTAACTATTTTGTCGCTCACAGGGGCTTCGGCGATCAACTTGGACGCTAGCGACGGCATTGGGATACCCGGGGAGTGGAACGCCTCAAGTCGGTAGAAAGGTAGCGCGTCGTTGTCATGGTTGCTGTTGACAATCGAGCAGTACGACTTTTGCCGCAAGCAGACACACACCGCACAGCTGGTGGACTGCTTGATTTTCTCTGTGCGCAAACTTGGGGAGGGGCCAAAGAGACAGTGCTACGCAATCCCGAGCTGCCAGCGCGGGCAAGAGAGTTTCTTTCGGAGTTGATCAAGGCGACGACACAGGAAGGCAAACTGGATACAGCTCTTCTGCTTGGTGACTACCTGCGACTCTTCCAGCAGATTTTGCTGCAAGGTCTCGACAAGGTGGAGCAATTTCCGAAATTATGCTGGGAGCATTGGCAGATGCCAGATGCAACATCACCCTCGGCCACAGTCATCGACGTAATGCTGCTTGCACGGCCGCTGGTAGCCGTCGAGACTGCCTATTTCAGCATACCGAATTCGGAAAGCCTCGACGCGGCCATTGAACTGTGGAGCAAAATCCTACAACATCATGGTTTCCAACAAATGCCGTTGGGCTGGCGCCTCGATGCACTTAACAGTGCGGGCAACTGCCGAATGCTCAGAGTTTACGCGAGCGTCAGCGACACCGATCTCGATGCAGCCGAGCGGCTCTACCAGAATGCTATCGCTGAATCGCCAACGAATTGGGCTAACCTTCCCAAGTATCACCATAATTTCGGACGGGCCCTCTACTCTCGATATGCCCAGCGGAGCGGAGACAGCGCGGACCTTGACCAAGCGATTCGGGAATCCGAGCAAGCGATAGCGCTGATGCCTCAGAACACATTGTTTCTTAGCGAACTCGGCATGCTGCTAAACCAGCGATATGTGCAAAACAGCTTGCTCGCGGACCTGGATCGAGCGGTTGCCGTACTCGAGGAGGCAGTCCGCCTCTCGCAGACAGGCGCAGAAGATCTGCCAGCAATCCTCAACCTCTTGGGGTCCGCGTTGCGAAACAGATTTGTGATCAAGCGGGAAGCGCCGGACATTTCGAGTGCGGTCAATGTGCAGCGACTCTCCATTGAAGCAAGTTCCGTGGATGTAGAAAACCTGCCGGCACGCCTCACCAACTTGGGCAACAGCCTGCTCGAAAAGACGAACCTGTCACACTCCAGCGACGAATTGGCGGAAGCCATCACCGTCTTTGCACAGGCCCTGGAGCTTTCCTCTCCAGATCATCCCTTATACCCCTCCCGTCTTAACAATTTGGCAAATGGCCTTTCGGCTCGCTATCGAGTCGAGGGTGATTTAGCGGATCTCTCGCAGGCAATTGATCTATACCGGCGGGCCATTAAATTGACTCCGCCACAAGAACAGCAGCTTGCTTCCCGTTTCTACAATTTGGCTAACAATCTTCGCGAGCGGTGGTCAAGAAGTGGCACGAGCAAGGATGAAACTGAAGGACGGGAGGCCTATGCTAATGCATGCCTGTCCGGGCTGCGGCGCGATACCCATTGGGCCTTCTTCGCTGCCCGCAATTGGGGCGAGTGGGCAAGCAGTCGGCAATCGTGGCGGGAAGCCGGTAAAGCTTACAACTACGGCCTTAGGGTCATCAACGAACTGGTTGGAGTGCAGATTTCTCAAGCCAGCAAAGTGCCCTGGCTCTCGCAGTTACAGGGCTTTTCGGCAGCCGCTGCGTTCGCGTTTTACAAAAATGATGATTACCCCGCTGCAGCTCTTGCCTTGGAACAATGTCGTGCTTACTTAATGACCGAGGCGCTGCAATTGAATTCCCTCGCGGTTGAGGAGTTGCACAAGCTGGGGCGCACCGACCTTGTAGTCCGATATGAAAACGCTGTTAAAGATTGGTCGAGCAGTGTGCGTGATCCAGACCCAGCCTCGCAGGGAGAGCAGTTGAAGCGTGCGATGGAGCAGGTTCGCAGCGCTAAGGAGGCACTGAGGGAGGTGGTTACTGCTATCCGCGAACTACCTGGATATGAGTCGTTCGCGGCTCCGCCCGGCTTGAGAGAGATTCGGGAGGCCGCCAAGCTCAGTCCTTTGGTCTATCTTGCCGCATCGAGAACCGGAGGAATTGCTGTGCTTGTGCCTGGAATTGCGCAACAAGAAATACAAGCAATTGAGCTGCCTGGCCTGGACGAGCACGGACTTCGAAAAAGAGTTGAGGACTACCAGAACTCTTATCTTCGACGCGAGAAAGATCCTAAACGATGGCTCTCGGCGTTGGACGAAATGACGCGATGGTTGTGGGAGGTCTGCATGTCGGAGGTCTTGAAGCAACTCGGCCGTGCGTCCTCTGCATGTCTGATTCCGTGTGGCTTGTTAGGATTGCTTCCACTGCATGCGTCCTGGACCGCAGACCAGAAAGAAAACGACAAGCGCAGGTACGCGATGGAGCAGTTGAGGCTCGGTTATGCTCCGAATGCACGCGCACTGCTTGCGGCGTTCCAGTCAGACAAATTTGAAGGCAATACTCTCCTCGTCATTTCAGATCCAAGGCCGACCTCCGAGCCACTGCTGAAATATGCACACTATGAGACCCGCGCGGCCGCCTCGAACTTTCGTCAACACAAGCTTTTGCGACATTCAAAGGCAACGTGCGCCTCGGTCACTGCGCTATTACCGCAATACGAGGCTGTTCACTTTGCCTGTCATGCCGCGGCACACACAGCCGATACGCAGCGGAGCGGTTTCATTCTGGCGGGAGACGAGGTCCTGACGATCGATGCACTACGTCACTGCAGGCTGATGAAGACTCGGCTTGCCGTGTTGTCTGCGTGCGAAACGGCGGTCCAGGGAGAGGAACTCCCGGACGAGGTGATCAGCCTCGCCAGCGTGTTTCTTCAGACAGGTGTGGATGCCGTGATAGCGTCGCTGTGGGCAGTGCTGGACGCGAGTACGATGTTGCTCATGACACGCTTCTATCAGTTGTGGCGCAAGGACGATTTATCCCCAGGCGAAGCATTGCGGCAAGCCCAGCTCTGGATGCTGAACGCACCCGATCAGGAAAAGGGGCGTGCAGTCCAAGGGCTCATTCCAAAATCGATCCAAACAGAGCTCGAGGAAACCCCCTCTGGAGTAAATCATTTCGCTCATCCCGATCACTGGGCCGCTTTTACCTATGTAGGGTTTTAGTCCCTTCGCCCGGCACATCAATCTCAGGCATTCATGGTGGCATATCTACGTGCATCACCAAATCGCGCGGTCCCAGTTCCCGGCTTTATGCAATCGCGAGATTTAGGCGCACCCACGGGTCACCAAAGTAGGTATACGCATAGAACGTTGGATCCTTCTCGTTCTCTTCTCGTAACTCCTGTAGAGCTTCTCCGATGGATCTGCCCAATTTCAATTTGGAATAGAGACTAAGGGCGAATTCCATAGATCGATAGTCATTGACTGGCCACAATGGAGCAATGACTCCGCTACATCCGTTCGTTACAAAGTTGGACGCGAAGCCTCCCGCCCTCCCAACGGTGTCACCTACGTTGCCTACACTACAGGCGTTGAGGTAGACAACCGGTTGCGCTACCGCGCAGAGCTTAGTGGCGACTAAGCCCAGAGCATCAAATTCCTCGTTGTTTTCGAGAAGGAGTTTGTTCAGATCAGGATTGTTCAGATTGATCTCGCCATGCCCGCTAAAGTGAAGCACTTGGACATCCGTCTCTTCGAACAACTGCTGCACCCCAGCCAAGTCAGCTGGGGCAACCGGAAAAACCAAAGCCGGAAAGAGTTTTCCCAATTCTGCTGCTTCCGTCTGAGCCCACTTCAGAGTATTCGGCTCTGGATAGTTTGGATTTAAGACGCGTAACTTTCGCACCTTCAACATCTGCCGGCTCGGTTTTGTTGTCAAACCTGGCTTCCAGCGGCCTAGGACGTGTTCGATTCCAAGAGCCCGCAACCGGGTTAATTGTCCACTACTTGTATCGTTGGGAATCACCAATTCCCATGGAAATATCATGTCCTCGGAATGGATGAGGATGGAACGGGGTGGCGTGCCGCCCCTGTACTGCCGAAAATATTCATCCCGCAATGCCTGCGGCAACCACTGCCAGAGACGGACGCCCACCCCTTCGATGGTCACCATGAATTTCTTTTTCCAAGCGTCCATGACAGCTCGATATTGCTCGTCACTGAGCTGTGCTTTTCTTGGGGTTGCGGCGAACTGGCTCGTCAGAACGTCATTTAGATACTTGGCCATGTCGCTCTCCTGCAGTTGCAGAAGTCCCATGTCTCGAAAATCGAAGATCGAGTCCTCAATCCTGCTCGTCAGGAAGATCCTGAAGGTCGGAGCCTGGCCTGTCACGGCCAACGCCCAATCACACTCCTTTCTTGCGTCAACCGGCACCGCAAACCCTTCGCTCCTTGCCTGTCCTGCAGATTCAGGTCCCTGGTAGTCCTTGGGCAATACATAGGTGAAATGAGTTACTGAGCCAATTAGGCTATTACCTAGGAAAAAATCTGCGTGGATCGATCGCGGTATCGGCTTTGCCACCGCGTGCGCTGTCAGAGTAAATTTGGCTTGCTCCGTATCTTTGTCTCGTTTTCGCTTCACAGTTAGGGGAGCAAATGGAGGAACGACATCGAACCCGACGGCACTGAGAAATACATTCACAGTCACACTTTCCTGCCCGGCAGCGAGTGAAAACCCTAGTCGGTTCTCAACGCCAGAATCCGCAGCCAGTTCCTGCAACCTCACAACCAATTCATTCGGCTCGCCCTCAGTGACCCTTTCGTGAAAATCGATCTGCGGATCGCGCTTGAGCTCGACCGGCGCTGAGTCACTTACTGGTTCTGTGGAGGGCGCCAGCTTCTCTGCATTTGTGCCATCACTGGAGGCGGCAGGCGAGTCGAGGGGTTCAGCAAGTCTTTGACCGCTACGTCTGGTGTAGGTTTCTGTTGTACCTCCATACCCGCTACGAAACCCCTCTTCCACATTCCGCACATCAAATGGCGGAATCAATCTGTCGGACGCCTTGCCGGGGGCATTGGGGAGACTCGCAGGGACATTGAGTGGGGAACTCGGAGGGACGCCCGGACGAGGCAGGACACACGCTGCTGTGTCAAATTTCCCGATTTCCAGGAATTTGTAAAGGTAGTCGATGGTTCTGGAATGAGCAAAGAAGTCATTGTGATAAACATAGTCGGAGGTTTGATAGACAAGCGGGTTCGCAATAGCAAACAACGGATTTCCATTTTGTGCGAAAACACCGTCGCACGGAACTACGAGATCGTTGGCGATCGCTTTCCCGTTCGATGCGAATGTTCGGTCCACGACTGCGTTCAATGCAGCTGCAAAGAATGCATGCGGACTGTTAGGATCGGGATCATAGTTGGCCGCGGCCGCACCGTAGGTGAGCGCAGGGAGTGCTCCGCCGCCGACATTCAACTGTGTCTTGATATAGCCCTCAGTGCCCATCGCGGCCAGTCCTGGTAGAGCCGTTTCCGCACTATAAGCAATCAGCTTGATAATTCCGAGCAATGCCTCGACCACGTAAGCTGCGACATTGTCGGGCAGTTTGGTGAGAAAATTGGTGAACACGTCCACCATATCCACGACATGTTCCGCGTTACCCAGTGGCGAACCGGCGTTCGGCGTGGCGACAAACAGCACTTTGCGAAAATTACAGTTGTGGCCCGGAACCAGCGTTTGTCCTCTTTCAGTTAAGGCCCGGGAAACGATTCCTCCTCGGCTGTGGCACAAAATATCGAGGTCAATGTTTTCGTTGGGAATAGCCTGCTTAGCTTGGTTAAGAAAGAAAGTTGCGTTTTCGTCAGGATCCAAGGACAGTGTGAAATGGTCGTATCCGATAACGTGCCCAGAATATTGCTTAACCAGAGCTTCCATTGCCGTCTGCGGCAATTTGCTTAGCATTCCGTCTGTGGAACTGATGATGCCGTGGATGATCAGCAGAGACCGCTTGCCGGCCAGCGAGGACCAATCGGTAAACGGCAAGGTTACTTTTTCGCGATAGTTATTCACGTCGACGGGCCGTATTAAGTTCTGAGCATGTCTGCGCTCGACAGCCGCCACAATTTTGTCCATTGGATCCGCTAACAAATCCGCGACCAGTGGAATTACAAGCACCTTGAGAACCTTCCGCCCTAATGCCGTGATCCAACCACGCATTTCCATTTGGCCCGACCCTATGGCTCGCCGCGCGGCAGCCGTCCGCGTCGGAATCGTAAAGGTAGGCTTGCTGGAGGCGCGCAGCATTCCGGCATTCTCACTAGTCGCCTTCGGAGAGCCAAAGGAAGCGTCATCCGGAAGATGCCAACTCATGCCTCCGGCCTCATCTACATAAAGGACAACCTGCAGCGCCGCCTGCGCTACAGGAGGGCGCCCCGGCTCGAGTATCAGCTTTTCACTCGCTGATGGAACTCTCAAGGCAGCATTAGCGCTCAGCGGCAGCGATGTCGCATCAATATGAATCGTTTCCTGCTCGACAAACCCCATCTCCACGAGCGCTGACTCGAACGCAATCGAAGTGTCCTCCTGCGCGGGGAGCCGAGGGGCACGGAAGCCGCCGCCATCGTTAAGCCATTGCGTGGCAGCACCCCCGAAAGCTGCCGTCAAGCGCGTACCGTTTGGGAACATGATTGCTTGCAAGGATGAAAAGGAAGACAGATTCTTGGACATGACTAAACCTCTGTTAGGTGGGAAACGCCGATCCTAGAGTTTCTTTCGGGGCAACCTGGATCAAGAACATACGCGGAAGAGGAAGAGGCGTCAACTGCCCCATGATTGCGAAAGCGAGACTAAGAAGCAAAGCCGCTCCGCGAGGGGCCATCACGACGTCTCCCTGTGCTCCGCGTGATTGCGCGTTCGACGTTCGAATTCACAACGACTCGCACCGATGACACGGGAATGCCACCGAGATGACTTGCACTCGTCTTTCCCTTCGCAGGTGTTCTTCCGCGAGACTGCTGCCTGCAAGTGGCGGAAGTCCAGCCAGGAACTCTTCCGCGACGTTCTCGTCTTGATGCGAGATACGGGAATGAGAAACGAAAGAGAACTGTACCGGATGCGCATCGAGAACCTACATTGGGAAAACCGGCTGATCTATGTTCCGGATAGCAAGACTCTGGAAGGAAGAAGGCTCATTCCGATGAGCAACCGCGTTGCTGCTGTTCTGAGACAACGCTCGGCTCTCGGTCGGAGGGCTGGGTGTTTCCGTCCAAACACGCCGCCTCCGGGCATCCGACCTCAATCGGCCACTGGTTTTGCCAGGCCCGCAGAAAGGCCGGTCTACCGGAGGACTTGGTACTTTATTGTGCGCGACACGACTACGGCACTCGGATTCTCATGCGAACTGGAAACCTGGCTGCCGTCATGAGAACCATGGGCCACAAGGATGTGAAGACTGCCATGCAGTACCAGCATCCGGAGTTGGAGATTGTGCGTACAGCTCTGGACTGTACACGGCAACCGACATTCGGGTGTACTGGAAAAGAGTAATGGCACTTTCCCCGGCACACCGAAAAACCGCAACCTCGGCAAGTGATTGAGAAACCTGGCGAGCAGGGCAAGGAACCAGCTTTCACGTGACTGACCGACAGTCAGCCGGCAGCGACCTGAGACCCTTGAATGCGGTCGTGCAGATTTAGCACAACTTCTCGCACACAAACCCAACCGAAACGAAGCGGAATCGGACTTGCGAAAAACAGAACGAGTTCGGGTTCATCGTGTCTGGGCGGAGGTATTTTCTGGTTGTCGATAATTGGGAGCGTCCGTTCGCACTTCCCACAAGCCCGTTTTCTGGCCAATCAATAGACGTTGATGGTTCGGTGGCCACAAGCGCTTTGTCGGGACTAATGGTCAACAGATTCAAGCGGCGCTACGTTAGGGCGACCACGCCAGAGTGATTGGCTCTTTTTACACTTCCAGTCGCATCGGGAGCCGGATGATCATGGTCCTCGCTCGATGGCTGAAATAGTCTTAGTCCCAACGCAGAGTCGCACGCAAGTCCCATGTTGAAATCAGTTTCAGAATTCAATTTGTAGTCGATTTCGATTCGGTCCATGCCATCGAATTCCTCCTGAATGGCCCCCATCACGCTATGATCAATACCGTCGAAGCTGTCCCTCCAATCCTGCAAAAGAGGAGATTCAGAATGCGACAAAAGGTAATCGCGGTCGTGATGCAGTGTGCTTGCGTTGCGTCAGGACTTGCGCTGGGGCAACAGGTTGGGCCGGAAACGGATATGAGCGGAAACTGGATGGTGTCCGCAGACCTCTTTGGGGCCACAACGTATCTGCGAATGGAACTGAAGCAGGATGGCGATAAGTTGAGCGGTACGTATACAGGCGACAAGCTGACGAAGGGAACGGTGAGCGGTGGCGCAATTCGTCTGCTGGCCACGAGCGACGACGGCACGACTTCCGACGTGAATGCGACGATAAAAGACGGTGTCATCACAGGAAGCGCGATCGAGACCGACCCCAAGGACATGGATCATCCGATGAAGTACACGTTCACGGCAAGACGTGTTATGCCACTGCAACATGGGGTACCGAAGCGCCATGAGTTCACGCCAACAGTGTTCTATCGGCAGTTTTCGCCGGGCAATAAGCCGGTGCTGACGATCGCGCCGGGAGACACAGTGCACACCACGACTGTGGATGCTGGCGGCACGGACGAGAAAGGCGTGAGACGCGTGCTTGGCGGCAATCCGCAAACGGGGCCCTTCTACATCGAGGGCGCCCAGCCGGGCGACACGCTGGTGGTACACATCCTGAAGTTGCGGCCGAACCGTGACTACGCGGTAAGCGATGACAGTGTGGATGAGAGCGCGATGAACAGTGACCTTGCGGTGATGATGAAAGACGGCGGCAAGACCGTTCGGTGGCACATCGACGTTGCGAAGGGTGTGGCGTATCCGGAGGGCGCAGGAATGGACTTGGCGAATTACACCGTCCCACTGAAGCCGATGCTGGGATGTATCGCGACTGCAGTGCGGCCAACGCAGGCGCCGCCGCCGACGGGCGATTCAGGCGGATGGGGCGGCAACATGGACTTCAATGAGATTGGCGAAGGCGCGACGGTGTATTTGCCCGTCGCGAACCCCGGAGCGCTGTTGTACCTGGGTGATGCGCATGCGGAGCAGGGTGATGGAGAGCTGAATGGCAACGCGCTCGAGACTTCGATGGACGTGGAGTTCTCGGTGGATGTGATCCAAGGAACGCATCTGTTCGACCGGCGGATTGAGACTTCGACGCACATCATTACGATAGGCTTATCGGCGTCGCTGGACGATGCGCTGAAGGGCGCGACACAAGGAATGGCGAAGTGGCTCAATGAGGACTACAAGCTGACGCCCTCAGAGACCGCACAGGTACTCGGGACGGCCGCGGAGTACAAGGTTAGTGAGGTCGCGGACCGGAACTCAGGGGTGGTGTTGAAGATCGATAAGAATCGATTGATGGGATTGGTGAAAAAGACGAAGTGAGGCTCGCAGACTGTTTGTTCGACAGGCGAGATGTATGCCACGAATTCGGCCCCGATCCACACAGCTCAGTAAAGCGCATGCGGTTACGCGCCAACAAGGGGCGCGCCAGACGGGCCAAAAACGCCGGAACCCCGCGATCTCGCTGCGGCTCTGGTGGCTAATTCGTTGTTTCTAGGTCCGGAGAAGCTTATTGTGCGCAAGCCAGAGGTCCAAATCGGAAATTCTGGATGTATAGTGATAATCATGAATTCCCATCAGACTTTCCTTGAAGGCGTTCCTTGAGAGGGCATCTCGATGGCGGCAAATCCAAATCTCGAAACCGGTCAGCCGACCTACGACTCTGAAGTCCTCAAATCCATCAGAACCGCTCCTGCCTCTCCTCGCCCGGAGCTTGCAGTGGGGGAACGAAAAGTCGTTTGCAGTGTGGCCGAGGCGCAACCCACGGGGCTGCGCGAGAGGCTGTTTTCTTCCCAACCGAAGCCGGGAAACTACGAAGTCACTCTCGACACCTCCCGTCAAGTTCTGCGCTTGGATATTCCTGAGGACTACAAGTATGACTTCCGAAGCAAGGAGAAGTCTGACGAGCCTCCTCTGTATCCATCATTCACTGAAGCCGGCCTCGACGCGTCCAAGTTTGCGCCCACGGCAGTGCTGGCCCTCAAGGCCAAACAGTTCGACGACGGACTGTTGGCCTGCGTGGAAATGGCCGCTGACGCAGGCTTGGGGCACCTCACAGCCAAGAAGGACTTTCTCCTCAGGCTTCTTCAGGCGGTAGCACATGGTGAACGAACGGCGGAAGCCATACTGACTGCTGCCGCCCGATTAGGGGGTCAGCGGGTCCAAGTCTCGGCCGAAGTAGCGAACCAGGCGGAGGCGCTGCAACGAGAGTTCTTGAAGGATGAGCTGCGCTCTAAGGTTCTCGGTTTCTATACCTGGAACGAAGGGCTGACGCGTGTTTTTCGGCGCGACCGCATGCTGCAAACAGAAATTCAAGAAGCGGCGGCTCGAGCTATTGCGACTGCGCTTTCCGGGAATGAAGAGCTCCTTAGCACCTACACTTCTCACCTTCGCCTGGCGGAGCAACTTACTAATCCGCTCGCGTGGGCCGACCTGCGCGAGTTGTGTCGAGCGCTGGCAGAAGGACGAACGACGGATTGCGCTCGGCGCGTTTCGTTGTTCCCTCCTTCGAGAGCACATGAGACGGAACTGATCGAGAAGCTCTATGGTGATCAGCCTATCCCGGAGGGGTTCGATCTTGGCGACGAGATGGTCAAGCGCCTTCGCGCCGGGACACTCGACCTCAAACCCAGTCCTGCTTCGGGATGGTATGACTATCAAACCTACGCTCTGCAGGCTCTGGCGGTCCTGGAAGGAATGCCGGAAGGCAAGCACCTTACTTTGAATGAGTCATATCGCGAAGAGCTGGCCGGGCTATTCAAAGCATTGCTCGCCCTGACGCGCGAAACGCATATCAAGCAGCTCGAACTGGCTCTCTGTGGTTCAGCAATGGGTCCCAGGCCTCTCAAAGTGAAGCTTTACATCGCACCCGATCTGACCCTGGAGCCCTTGGCGACCTATTACTTTCGCCGCGCGCGCTCGTATCAATTCGTCAACGACGTTCTCAAGCGATCGCTTGGCCCCGAAGCGCTGGAGAAGATGCGGAGGCTCACCGCCAGCGGGCCCGTAGATATGCCGCTGGGAGAAGAGATTCACCTGATGCAGGCGCTGTTCCACGGGGCCTACCTACAAGCGTGCGGGGAAATTGGAATGACGCCTCGATCAGAACCGGACCTAGGGAACGGCGAGGACGCGACCGCGCATCGAGCGATACTCAACGCGTGGCTGGCATCTATCCGCAAGGACCCGGATCTCGGCAAAGACGTGCGCATGATGGTTCCGATCTTCTACGACCTCGGCCGGAGAAAAACCAAAGTGTGGATGGTTCTCGGAATCGCGACAAAACCCCTCAGCGTGTCCTACGCCACGCCGCCAATGGTCAAGGGAATCAAGGGGCCTGACCGCAGAGACGTCAAGTCCTCCGACGTTGAAGTGAATTTCACCCGTGACTACCACCAAGCCGCCTACTTCGCCACCGCCGAGGCCTACGTCACGCAATTGCTCGACCGTACCGAATTTCGCGAACACTGTGCCCGGCACAAAACCTATCGGGCAATCGTCAGCAAGCTCCAATAGCCTAGCTCTCGCCTTTGGGTAAGATGACTCGCTGCGTGGGATTGGTTCAGCCTCAGAAGCTATGCGATGCTTCAATTGGTTGGAACTGCATGGAAATGGACGCGATTGTTTGAGGTTTGAGGCGAACTGCTGAGACATGTCTTTCTATCATTGCTGATTACCACGATTTGCCGATTTGCCTTTAAGTACTCCCCCTTCTGTTCTGCCCATGCCCCACGCGGCGCAGACTCCCCAGTCCCGTTGGGGAGGTGAGTTTCCGTCGAAACTCGCTTACATTTTCATCTCCTCGAAGCCCGTTTTCTGGATAACTTCCCGTTGGCCGACAACACTCCCCAGAATCGTCGCCATCCCCTGTAATGTGCTGCACAGTCTATAATTGCGCGCACGCATGGCTCTTACTCCGGGGACAAAACTCGGGCCGTATGAGATCCAATCTCCGCTGGGTGCGGGCGGCATGGGCGAGGTCTATCGCGCGCGTGATACGCGCCTCGACCGCGTTGTGGCCATCAAGATTCTTCCAACTAACCTTTCCCTCAATCCTGAATTCAAGCAGCGCTTCGACCGCGAAGCCCGCACTATTTCCTCGCTCAGTCACCCCCACATATGCCAGCTTTTCGACGTCGGCTCGCAGGACGGCACCGATTTCCTGGTCATGGAGTTCCTCGACGGCGAGACTCTAGCCGACCGCCTGCGAAGGGGCGCGCTGCCTTTCCCAGAGTTGTTGAAGATCGGAATGGAAGTCGCCGCGGCCTTAGAGGTCGCCCATCGCGCCGGCATTGTCCATCGCGATCTCAAGCCCAGCAACATCATGCTCACCAAGGCCGGAACGAAGCTCATGGACTTCGGCTTGGCGAAGCCGGCAACGCTCGGCACGGCAGGCTCGGGATCGGCACCGCTATTATCGGCGGCGAGGACCATGTCTGGGCCGACTCCCGTGAGCCCGCTGACCGTAGCCGGCAGCGTTGTCGGTACCATCCAGTACATGTCTCCCGAACAGATCGAAGGGAAAGAGGCCGATGCCCGCTCCGACATTTTCGCCTTCGGGGCGGTGCTCTATGAAATGGCCATGGGCAAGCGCGCGTTCGAGGGCAGAAGCCAGATCAGCGTAGCCTCCGCCATCCTCGAAAAAGACCCCGAACCCGTCAGCGCCTCTAAGCCTCTGACTCCGCCTGCTTTCGATTATCTGGTCGCAGCCTGTCTGGCAAAGGACCGCGAAGACCGGCTCCAGTCCGCCCATGACGCGCGGCTGCAATTAAAGAGCATTTCGCAACAGTCCGCGACTGCAATCGCGCCAGGTCGATCCTCACGCACGTTCGTCCCGCGTGTGCTCCTGGCAACCGCCGCGCTTCTGCTCGTCGCCGCGGCCATCATCTTCTATTTCTCGCAGCGCGCCAACCCTCCCGCACTGTCGGTGCGCGCCTACATCCCACCCCCGCCCGGAACTGCATTCCGTCCCTCGGGTTTTGACGCAGGCACGGTGGTTGTCTCGCCCGACGGCAAGACGCTGGCATTCACCGCCGTGGACGAAAAAGGCAGTACCAACCTGTGGCTGCGCCCGCTCGACGCCCCGCAGGCCACCATGTTGGCCGGTACAGAGGATGCGGCCATTCCCTTCTGGTCGCCTGACGGCCATTACCTCGCCTTCGTCGCCGATCGAAAACTAAAGAAGATCAGCGTCTCCGGAGGAGAGCCGCAAACCCTCACCGATGATGCCGAGAGCTATTGTGGCGACTGGAGTGAAGATGGCATCATCCTCTTCTGCAAACAATACTTCGGTCCGATCTATCGCGTCTCCGCATCTGGGGGAGAATCTTCGCCACTCACAAAGGTTGACAAGAACGAACTTGGCCACTTCAGACCATCTTTCTTGCCGGATGGCAAGCACTTCTTCTACCAAGCGGCCATGTTTGGTTCCGACGAAATCAAGGTTGCCTCGCTCGATCATCCTGGCCAAGATGGAATTGCAATTACCCCCGGCGACTGGCCACGATTCGCTTCCGGTCATCTGCTGTTTACCCGCGGGGGACACATCCAGGTTCAGCCCTTCAATCCTCAGACATTCAAGCTCTCGGGCGACCCTCAAACCCTGGGCGAAGCCGGGAATTTCACGGTGTCCCCGAATGGCGTGCTCGCCTATCACGAAACTTCCGCGCAATCGGAGATGAAGATATTTGACCGCAGCGGAAACGTCATCGCCACTCCCGGTCCGCTGGCGGAGTATTACGAGCCGAAATTCTCGCCCGATGGCAAGTCCATCGCCGTTGCGGTGAGGGATCCCCGATCGGGAAAGCGGGACGTGTGGGTTTACCCGGTTGCGGGTGGGCAACCGACTCGCATCACCTTCGGGCCGGACGACTTCTGGCCGCACTGGTCGGCGGACGGAAAGGAAATAGCGTATAGCGTCCGGGACAATGGCAAAGCTTCGTTCCGCCGCCGGACTCTCGACGGAAGCCAACCCGAAGAGACTCTCTACACTTTGACAGATGAGGCTTATGTGAGAGCCCAGGCTATTGACTGGTCTCCAGACGGAAAATATCTTGCCTTCGATCAGATGACGAAGGAAGGGGTATGGTCGGTTTGGATCTTGCCGCTGGCCGTCGACCGGAAGCCGTTTCGTCCGCCGGCAATCTCCAGTATGTCCGTCAGCGGCTATGACGGCTTGTTCTCTCCCGACAGCCGCTGGCTCGCCTATTTCTCTTACGAAACCGGCCGGCCCGAAGTCTACGTCATCCCCTTTCTCTCGGACGGAGCGAAATATCAAGTTTCCACGACCGGAGCCTACATTCCTCACTTCAGCCGCAGCAGCGGCGAATTCTTCTTTGCCACCATGGGAAACCGGCTGATGGTGGGGCAAGTCGCCAAGCAGGCTAGCTTTCGCATCGATGCCACCCGGCCGCTGTTTCAAATGGATCTGCCGAATTTCGCCTCTCCCAGCTATGACGTCAGCGCCGACGGCCAGCGCTTCGTCGTCCTCACCACGGACCACACCAAATCCACCTCCATCACCCTGCTAACAGATTGGCTGGGCGCGCTGAAGAAGTGAGGTTGGCACTAACATCTGTGGCGTATCAAAATCTCGAAACCTTGCTACTGGGCGATAACGGGCAAACCGGAAGTTGTTCCGGGCCAGAAGCCGGAAACTTCGAGGAGATCACCATTGATCTCCTCCAAGCCCGTTTCTGCATAGTTTCCGGTTTGACGATACGCTCAGAACCTCATCTTCAGTTTTTCGCTTCCACAATCACATTTCCCAGCCCACCTTGGCTGATAGGACCGCTTCATTCGGGCGCTGTCCGATTACGGGCACTGGTGTCCGCAAGCGAACGCTCGACCAACCTGACCCGTCACCCAAGTGCTTGGCTTTCACGAGACTACAAGAAGTTGTCCTTGGAACCGTTCCTGCTCTGTTTTCTTCACACGTAACAGGAGGAGTCACTTGCTCACTTTTTGGCAAGACCTCAGATTTGGCGTTCGCATGCTTGCAAAACATCCTGGCTTCACCGCCGTCGCGGTGCTCACCCTAGCCCTCGGCATCGGTGCCAACACCGCCATATTCTCCGTCGTCAATTCAGTGTTGTTAAGAAACCTGCCCGTCAGAGATCCTCAGCAGCTCGTTTTTCTCACCAACCCAGACGCACAGGGAATGGAACAGGGCTTTGGCGATGGAGATCGCGACTTTCTCACGTACCCCGAATTTCAGGAACTCTCGCACAATAATCAGGTTTTATCGGGTCTCGCTGCTTCCGCGAGCGAAGGACCGAAGCTAAACGTGAGAGTTGAGAACGAGGGACAAAGCAGTGAAGGCGCGCCCGTGCGGATTAGCCTGGTGAGCGGCTCTTACTTTTCCGTATTGGGTGTGGATCCGATTCTCGGCAGGGAATTTACAAGCGACGTCGACACGGTGCGCGACGCAAGTCCGATTGCGGTGATCAGTTACAGTTTCTGGCAGGAACGCTTCGGAGGCGATCGCGCCGTGCTTAGCCGCAAAATACAAATTCGTGGCACTTCGTACGACGTGATCGGCGTGACGCCTCCGCAATTTAACGGAGAGACAGTTGGACTCTCGCCCGACGTCTGGGTCCCCTTAAGCATGCAATCTGAAATCTATCCGGGCCGCGATTATCTTTCGCTGGAACCAAAGCCGTTTCACAAAATCGAATGGCTCCAGGCAATCGGCCGCCTAAAACCCGGCGTGGGCGTCGCTCGGGCTAAGGTCAGCATCAATGTGGCTTTCCAACAGATCCTGCAGTCACAAACCGCCTCGATGTCAGCGGAGGAACGCCGCACGTTCATGAATCAGCATCTCGCGGTCGTCGAAGGCGGCCGCGGCGCTTCTACGCTGCGTGGGGATTTCAGCAAGGCGCTGCAGATTCTGATGGCCCTGGTTGGATTGATTCTCCTAATCGCCTGCGCCAATGTGGCAAATATTCTCCTGGCTCGCTCTGCCGCGAGACAAAAAGAACTCGCCGTCCGCGTTGCGATGGGCGCCGGGGCACCGCGGCTTTTCCGTCAAGTGCTTACGGAGAGCATTCTCCTCGCCACGATCGGCGCAGCCTTTGGCCTTCTCCTCGCGCACTGGGCGGATGCCGCTCTGCTTCGTTTGGTCGCCGGCGGGCCCAATCCGATCCCGCTCGACGTACATCTTGATCCAAGAATCCTGGCATTTACGCTGGGCGTTGCCGTTCTCAGCGGCATTCTCTTCGGCTTGGCACCCGCGTTTCGCGCGGCTCGTGTCGACCTAAGCTCGGTTCTGAAGGGAACATCTCGCAGTATCGCCAGCAGCGGCTCGCAAGCAGGCCGCGTGCCCGTTGGAAAGACTCTCGTCGTGGCGCAAGTCGCCTTGTCGCTCTTGCTTTTGGTTGTGGCCGGCCTGTTCCTGCGCAGCTTTCAGAATCTCGCCGCGGTGCAGATCGGCTACGACAGCGATCATCTCTTGCTTTTCGGCGTCAGTCCACTGTCCTCTGGCTTCAAAGGACCGCGGGCCGCCCAGCTCCTCAAAGACATGATCGAGCGCCTCGACGCGGTCCCGGGCGTTCGCAGCGCAAGCCTTATGGACAACGGCTTATTCGGCGGAGGCGACTCGAACTCGGACATCTTTGTCCAGGGCGCGAAGCCGAAGACTGTCGAGGCGCCTGAATCACGTTGGGACATGGTTGGCCCAAATTTCTTCTCGACTACGGGCATCCCGATTCTCTACGGGCGTGAAATTGGCCCGCAAGACAGCGGGAATGGCCAGCGCGTCGGCCTTCTCAATCAGACGGCAGCGCATTATTATTTTGGCGACGCAAATCCGATCGGCAGCCGCATCATGGTGAAGACCACGCTGGGCCCATCGGATTTTGTGGTCATCGGTGTTGTGGGCGATTCCAAACATGGTAGCGTTCGAGAAAAACCGCAGCGACGCTTCTACATTCCGTTCTTCAATCCCATCGGTGACGCGAGCTCCGCAAATGTTCTGGTGAGAACCTCCGGCGATCCAGCTACTGTAGTCTCGGCCATTCGCGCGGCCGTAAAGCAGACGGCTTCGAATTTGCCCTTGATCGAAGTCCAAACCATGAATCAGCGCGTTTCTCAATCGCTCGCCACGGACCGCACAATTACTAAGCTCTCAGGAGTTTTCGGCCCACTTGCGATGATCCTCGTGTGCATCGGACTCTACGGAGTCATGTCCTATGCAGTCTCGGGCCGCACGAGCGAGATCGGCATTCGCATCGCCCTTGGGGCACAGCGCGGGACCGTCCTTTGGCTGATTTTGCGTGAATCGCTGCTGCTGGTGCTTGTTGGTGTGGCCATCGGGCTGCCCGCGACATTCGGCGCGGGGAAGTGGATTTCGAGTTTGCTTTTCGGCGTGAAACCGGCTGATCCCATGGCGCTTACTCTCGCGACGGCGCTAATGTTTGCCGCAGGCATTCTCGCCTGCTACATCCCGGCGCGGCGGGCCATGCGGGTCGACCCCATCGTCGCTTTGAGATACGAATAACCCCTCGCGTGAGTGATCGGCAGGCTTTCTTGGAACCGACCTCTTATTAAGCATTCGGAGACTTGCGGACATTCCTTGCAATTGTGCCCCGAGTGACGGGGTAAACCTGAAGTTATCCGACAGGTGGACACTGGATCATCGGTCGTTTTCGGCCAGCGAGACGTGAAGTTGTCCAGAAGTCGGCCGGAAACTTCGAGGAGATCGCCATTGATCTCCGCTAAGCCCGTTTCTTGGGAGCTCGTAAATGTTTGGGGGCACCTCCCACAGTAGCAGACGGATGAAAACGATCAAAACCAGACGCCCAACAAGGCCGTCCTTTCTTGAGCAGGCGGTGGGTGTATGTGACAGAATGGCCACTTGCAAGACGAAACAGAAACATGTGCTTCTGCGGGTGAAGGATTACGCGAATGCTTCTCAGGAAGCACGATTGGATTGCTTCTTTCTGGCGACCGAGCCGCCTCTGCTACCCGGTTTCTGGGCTTCTCCCAAGAATTCATCCGCCTTTTATGAGAACAGTTTAGGCTTTGAAAGAGCGTCGCGCAGCGCAAGGCCCACACTTTGAATTCCGGAGAGCATCCATGGCCGGCACAACTGAAGTCCTAACGCCGCTTTCACCCGAAGAACTGAGAAAGACGCATGCTTACTGGCGCGCCTGCAACTATTTGTCGGCGGGCATGATCTACCTTCGCGCCAATCCGCTTCTGCGCGAACCGCTGAAGCCTGAGCACATCAAGAATCGACTCCTTGGTCATTGGGGCTCTGATCCCGGCCAATCTTTGATTTGGGTGCACTTGAACCGTCTCATCCGGAGGTACGACTTAAATGTCATGTATATCTCCGGCCCCGGCCACGGCGCGCCCGCCACGCTCGCCAACTGCTATCTTGAAGGGCATTATTCCGAAATCTATCCGGATAAGAGCTGTGACGAAGCGGGCATGCTCAAATTCTTCAAGCAGTTTTCCTTTCCCGGAGGGATCGGCTCTCACTGCACACCGGAGACACCAGGTTCGATTCATGAAGGTGGCGAGCTTGGGTACTCCATCTCGCACGCCTACGGAGCAGCGTTCGACAATCCTGATCTCATCGTCGCCGTCGCGGTGGGAGACGGCGAGGCCGAGACCGGTCCGCTTGCGACCTCCTGGCATTCAAACAAATTCCTGAATCCCATCCGCGATGGGGCGGTTTTGCCGGTGCTGCACCTCAACGGTTACAAGATCGCAAATCCCACCATCCTCGCGCGCATCCCGCATGATGAATTGGAAGCGCTGTTAACCGGATACGGTCACAAACCATATTTCGTCGAGGGCAACGACCCGTCCGCAATGCATCTCGCCATGGCTTCAACGCTGGAACAATGCATTCTCGAGATTCGTTCGCTGCAACATCACGCTCGTTCGACGGGCGACACGGCGCGTCCGCGTTGGCCGATGATTGTGCTGCGTTCTCCTAAAGGTTGGACCGGACCAAAAGAAGTAGACGGCCACAAAGTGGAAGACTTCTGGCGCGCTCACCAGGTTCCCGTGCTCGACCCAGCTACGAATCAGCGCAGTCTAAAAATCGTCGAAGACTGGATGCGCAGCTACAAACCCGAAGAACTCTTCGACGCCAATGGAACGCTCGTGCCAGAACTGCGGGAACTGGCTCCTTCGGGCACGCGCCGCATCTCGGCGAATCCACATGCGAACGGCGGTGTGCTGCGCAAGGAGCTCGATTTGCCTGACTTTCGCGACTATGCCGTTCAGGTGAAGGCTCCGGGTGCCATCTATGCGCCACCCACCGATGTGCTCGCGCACTTCCTTGCCGACGTCATGCGCCGCAACATGAACTCCTTCCGTGTTTTCGGGCCGGACGAGACGGCTTCCAACCGGCTGACCGCGATCTATGCTGCCTCGAAGAAAACATGGCTTGCCGAATTCAAGCCGGAAGATGCCGACGGCGGCGAACTCGATGTCTTCGGACGCGTGATGGAGATGCTTAGCGAGCATACGCTCGAAGGCTGGTTCGAAGGCTATGTTCTCACCGGCCGTCACGGCTTTTTCTCAACCTACGAAGCTTTCGTACACATAATCGATTCGATGTTCAACCAGCATGCGAAATGGCTGGAGAAGTCGAAGAAAGAACTCCTCTGGCGCGCGCCGGTGCCCTCCATCAACATCCTTATTACCTCTCTTGTATGGCGGCAGGATCACAACGGCTTCACCCATCAGGATCCTGGGTTTCTTGACGTGGTCACCAACAAGAGCGCCGATGTGGTCCGCATCTATTTGCCGCCCGATGCGAACTGCCTGCTCAGCGTCGCAGACCATTGCCTGCGCTCACGCGACTACGTCAACGTCATTGTTGCGGACAAGCAGGACCACCTTCAGTACCTCACCATGGAAGAAGCCGTAGAGCACTGTACAAAGGGCATCGGCATCTGGGACTGGGCCTCGACGGACGATGGCTCGGACCCCGATGTGGTACTGGCCTGTGCAGGCGATATCGCGACCATGGAGTCAGTCGCTGCGGCCGCGATTTTGAAGGAACGCTTCCCCGATTTGAAGATCCGCTTCGTCAACGTCGTCGATCTCTTTCGGCTCATGCCAGAGAGCGAGCATCCGCACGGACTCTCCGACCGCGACTTCGATTCTCTGTTCACCGCCGACAAGCCTGTCATCTTCAACTTCCATTCCTATGCGTCGCTCATCCACAAGCTCAGCTACCGCCGCAGGAATCATGACAACATTCATGTGCGTGGATACAAAGAAAAGGGCAATATCAACACGCCGCTCGAACTCGCCATCATAAACCAGGTGGATCGCTTCGACCTGGCTATCGATGTCATTGATCGTGTTCCGCGTCTGCGGCCAACCGGCGCGCACGTCAAAGAATGGCTGAAGGATCAGATCATCGACAGTATCAATTACGCCCACGCCGAAGGCATCGACAAAGCAGAGATCCGCAACTGGAAATGGCCCGGATAGGCATCGTGGAAATATCGACCCAAAAAGACGATCTCATCCTCGCACTCAACAGTGGCTCGTCTTCGCTCAAGTTCGGCGTATACGGCCGCAGTGCCGGTGACAGCGAAGAAAAACCGCTGCTGGCCGGAAGCGCCGAGGGCATTGGACGCAGCAACGGCACACTACACATTCGTTGTTCCGATGGAAACGCACTGGTCGCGCGCGAATGTATCCACGAATCGCAAAGCGATGCCCTTTCCACTCTCGCCATGGAACTCCGGAATCATATTCACGCCGCGCCGATGGCCGTGGGCCATCGAGTCGTGCACGGCGGGCCGGAGCTTCGCACGCACCAACTCATCACGCCGCAGGTCCTAGACCAACTTCGCTCCGCCACCCATTTCGCGCCGCTGCACATTCCGCAGGCGCTCACGCTCATCGCGTCAGCTCAGTCGATCTTCCCCGCGGCGGCGCATTTTGCCTGTTTTGACGATGCCTTTCACCGGACCATTCCGGAAGTGGCATCGCACTTACCACTTCCGCAGCGATATTTCGATGCTGGTGTCCGGCGCTATGGCTTCCACGGTCTTTCTTACGAGTCGCTCGTGCATCACTTCGGCGCGCGGCTTCCCGGGCGAGCCATCTTCGCCCACCTGGGTAACGGAGCAAGCCTCTGCGCTCTTCGCAACGGAGTATCCGTCGACACCACCATGGGATTCACTCCCACCGGCGGCATCCCTATGGGTACGCGCTCCGGTGATCTCGACCCCGGCGTCTTCCTCTACCTTTTGCGCAATGAGAAACTGAGCATCGATGAGCTTGAAGATCTGCTCAACCATCGGAGCGGCCTCTTCGCTCTCTCTTCTGGTGAGAGCGACGTGAAAGCGCTGGAGGACAGGACTCGCTCCCACGATCCCCGCGCCGCTCTTGCGCTGAACATCTTTGCCACTTCCGTGCGCAAAGTAATCGGCGCGTACTCAGCCCTCCTCGGTAGTATCGACCTGCTCGTCTTCACCGGCGGCATCGGAGAGCACAGCAATCACCTCCGATCCTTAGCCGCCAACGGTCTCGAGTTCCTTGGCCTTACCACAGACAAGATTCAGGTTGTTGCCGCGGAGGAAGAACAGCAAATCGCTCGCCACTGTCGCAGAATGATGACCAAGACTCGCTAAAGAGGACCTCCTAACAGTAGTCCGCGCAGAGATTCCATCCGTACGGCTCTCTCAAAATCTAACGGGTCCGCCGATTGCGATTGCCACCACCCCTAATTACCCCAGAAGTCGAGGAGATCACTGGAGGATCCGGAGGATCTCCCCGAAGTCCGTCAGAACGAAGCCGCTCGCGCGGCGGACGCTGCCGCGTGTATGGGTGCAAGCGTATCTTCGCTTGAAAGAAGAAGAGCCGCGGCATACTATCATCGGCGTGAACGCGAGGAGCAGTACATTGACGAAAATCAATAACAAAGCTTTTCGCGCAACTCCCTTCCTTGCAACGACTTCCAGCTCCAAATCGATTGAATTCCCATAGACCGCGTCCGCCGCAAACGCAAGCGGCTTCCTTCTAACGGTTTTATCGAAAGCGCGCCACAGCATCGTCGTCACACCCACTCAGTCTCGAATGCGCGCTTCCGATAAAACACTAGCGTTTCTGGATAACTTCCGGGTTGTCGACCGTCCGGGGAGTTCATCGGATTGCTCAACATTTGCGGCTGCTGACCTGGGCCTGTTCAATTGACTTTCTGCACCAACGTGCCTGAGGTGCTGCCTGTGATGTTGGCTGTTCCGTCATAAATCGCGCTGATGTTGTGAGAACCCGAACTCAGCGACGCTGTGCTATAGGTGGTTTTTCCACCAGAAAGTACGCCAGTTCCGAGTATTGTGCTGCCGTCCATGAACGTGACGGTTCCGGCTGGCGTAGTCGTGGGCGACGTCACGAAGGCGGTGAAACTGACCGTCTGTCCACTCAATGAAGGATTCAGCGACGACTTCAGCGTGGTCGCGCTGGTGGTCTGAGTCACAGTTTGTGACAGTGCTTCCGTCGTGCTCTTCTGTGTTTCCGAGTCGCCGTTGTACGTCGCAGTGATCGACAGCGATCCTGCAGGCAGGTTTCTCGTAGTCACCGTCGCTACTCCCGTCGTATTCAGCGTGCCCGATCCAACCGATGTGGTCCCATTCTTGAACACCACAGTCCCCGTCGGAGGGGAAGGTGCGGTCGAGGTCACGGTTGCTGCCAACGTTACTGCCTGCCCATAGATCGAAGGATTCGGGCTGGAAGTCGGCACGCTCGTACGGGAAGGATACAGATTCACGACCTGCGTCACCGTTCCGGAACTCGACTTGAATGCTGCGTCGCCGGCGTAGGTAGCCTTGATGGCTTGCGACCTCGCCGGGAGAGTTGAGGTAAGGTATGTCGCCACTCCGGTTGTCGTGAGACTGGTTCCCATGACAGCCGAACCGTCGTAGAACGTAACTGTCTCGCCGTCCGGAATGGGCCCGTAGGTGGACGTGATTGTTGCGGTGAACGTCACAAGCTGGTTGATAAATACCGGACTGACCGACGTAGTGAGCTTAGTCGTGGTTGCCGCAGGCAGAGCGTTCACTGTCTGACTCAGCACCGCCGACGTGCTGGCAAGATTGTTGCCATCCCCGGAATAAACGGCCGTGATCGGCCGCGTTCCGGTCGTCGTGTAGGTCGCGCTGTAAGCCGCTTGACCACGAACGAGTGCGACCTCGCTAAGTGTGCTGGTTCCCTGTTTGAAAGTCACACTCCCCGTAACCGCTCCCCCGAATTGCGACTTCACCGTCGCAGTAAACATGACGCTCTGATTCAAATAAGAAGGATTCGCGCTCGAAGCGGGAGCTGTGGACGTCGCTGCCCTGTCCACGCTCTCGGACAGGGTCGCAGACGAGGTTGGCAGAAAATTCGCATCTCCGCTATACGAAGCCGTGATGGCGTGCGTGCCCACAGCTAATCCTGCTGTGCTCAGCGTTGCATTCCCGGAGACCAGCGTTGCTGTTCCCAGGTTTGTTGCTCCATCCTTGAAAATCACGGAACCGCTCGGCGTCCCTAAGCCTTGCGGCGTAACAGTTGCCGTGAAGCTCACGTTCTGATTGAAGGCAGCTGGGTTCGTCGCAGAGATCAGGGTGGTGGTGTCGTTCTCCCGGAATCCCGGAGCGATGTTCAGCAATACAGCAAATCCGCCGACTGCCAAATCGGGCCTCCCATCCCCGTTGAAGTCTCCCGTTGCGGTTCCCCCTCCGTAAACGCCAAGAGTAAGAGCAGGCTGAAATGTTCCATCTCCGTTTCCGGGCAGAAGAAAATCGCTCGCTGCGCAGGCCACGTCCAGTTTCCCATCTCCGTTGAAATCAGCAATCGCCACCTGTGCAAAATAATCCGTGGAGATGTTTCCGGTCGGATTTTGGATCACTGGCTGAAATGTCCCATCTCCATTCCCTAGCAGCACTCCCAGCGCCCCATTCGAGATTCCATAGTTGATGCCCTGATTCACCGCCAGCAGATCCGGCTTGCCGTCTCCATTCAGATCAGCCACAGCTACGGAGTTGGCGCCAACTCCTCCCGATGCATAGCTCACGGCAGGTTGAAATGTTCCATCCCCGTTTCCAAAGAGGATCCCGATGCTGCCGTTATAGTTGCTGCCTCCGGTGTAGTAATTCGACACCATGAGATCGGGCTTGCCATCGTTGTTCACATCCGCCACGACTACTGACGTTGGATACTGGCCGCCGGAACCATAGATGACCACCGGCCGGAAAGTTCCATCGCCATTTCCCAACAGCACGCCCACCGTGCCGCTAGTACAATAAACGTCCCCAGTGGAGCAAGAATTGGCGACGATCAGATCAGGCTTGCCATCGGCGTTGACGTCTGCCACCACTACCGAATATGCGGTCTGTCCGCCCGACGGATAGCTCACTCCTGACTTGAAAGTTCCATCTCCGTTACCCAATAAGACTACTGCGCTGCTCACACAGTTCGTACCCGCGGTGCAGCTGCTAGTTGCGACAATATCGGGTTTCCCGTCTCCGTTGAGATCTGCGACCGCGAGCGAATATGCAGGATAGCTGCTGGTTTGATAGCTGACGGGCGGCTGAAAGGTTCCGTCGCCATTACCTAATACCACGCTGATTCCGCCGCCCGCACAGCCGACGCAACTGACGGCCTGATTGGCGAACAGCAAATCCAATTTGCCATCCCCATTCACATCCGCAACTGCAACCGCCTCGCTGCCACTGCCACCGGCGGGATAAATCAATGGGGCTCGCAAGCTTCCATCGCCGTTGCCTAGAATCACGCTGACCGCCCCTGGCCCGTTGCCTGGATCTTGACCGGTAATAAGCACATCCGCTTTGCCGTCTCCGTTCACATCAGCCACGAGTACTGAATAGGCGGTCCATTCGCCGGTCGCATAACTCGCCGCCGGCCCGAAAGTCCCGTCCCCGTTGCCTAACAGCACGCCAATCGTGCTGCCGCCAGGAAAAGTGGTGCTGCTCTTGCCGCCCGCAGCGTTTCCTACGATGAGATCCGGTTTGCCATCGCCGTTCATATCCGCGATCGCCACCGAATAGCTATCGACTCCGCCGGGATAGTAACTAACTACCGGTTGGAAGCTCCCGTCTCCATTGCCCATCAGAACGCCAACGGATCCATCCTTGTAATCGTTGTTTTCGTTGCTTGCCGCAAATTGAGTTGTGACTACGATATCGGGATGGTGATCGCCATTGAGATCTGCCACAGCAACGGAATAGGCATACTGCCCACCGGCGTCGTAACTGAGCGCAGGTTGAAAGGTCCCATCCCCATTGCCGAGCAGCACGCCGACACCACCCTCCGGTGACAGGGCGGCCATGAACTGATTGGACACAACCAGATCAGGTTTTCCATCCCCATTGACATCTGCAATTACAACCCCGTCCGCGCCTTCTCCTCCTGAGTTGTAGACGACCTGCGGCCGAAACGTGCCATCGCCATTCCCTAACATCACTCCCACCGAACCACCGACCGAAACCACATCCGGTTTGCCATCGCCATTCACGTCCGCAACGGCCAGCGCACCTTCACCGGAAGAGCTTGCGTAGTAGTTGTCCTGGTGAAATGTTCCGTCACCGTTGCCTAGCAATACACTGATCGTTCCTCCCAAAGAACAATCTCCGCCTGGACACGATCCTCCCACCAGCAGGTCGGGTATTCCGTCGCCGTTCACGTCGGCTACCGCGACAGAAGCAACTTCGGTGCTGTACGTGTAGTAAATGACCGCGGGTTGAAAGCTGCCATCGCCATTGCCCAGCAGCACGCCCACGCTGCCCGCGGTATTTGCTCCGCACGCGCTTCCACTGACGCAATAATTCGCCACGACCAGATCCGGTTTCCCGTCCCCGTTCAAATCTGCTACAGCCAGATTCGCCACCCCATTTCCACCCGAACCGAACAGTCGGCCCTCCAAGAAAACCTGGCTCACGTCCAAGCTTGTTGCGCCTGCAATGCTTGCAGTGTGGGACTTCGCGGATGCTCGGACGGGCGCGACGTTGCCGGAATCTGATCCCCGTAGCTGTGCCGTTTTATTCGCACTGGTTTGTACTCGTTGCACCAAAAACCTAGACACTGCGGAATCGGCCTCCCGCCGCTGAGCGAGTGCAAAGATCACCAACACTGTTAGGGAAATCAAAGAAACAACCGAGGGCTGCAGAACTCGCTTCCGTCGCATGGCTCCCTCCACAACCAACACTAGTGCATGGGCGACGCCGCAGGGGAAATGGACGGAGTTGGAGGAAGTGGAGAGACTCCGTACAGTCGGCCATCCGTGCTGCAGTATACCTTTTCTTGGTCTATGCCGTCACACCGAGAACGCCGTCCCGAGGATCGGTGCTTTGGTTCCGTGTAGTCTTACCATGAGTCACTTCTGGCCGCAGTGACTCCGCTCACAAATGAAACGGTCGCATCCCCCTGGTGGCGCCCCCCTTACGATGCATAGGAGAATTCCGGTCAACGACGCGGGCCGGAAACTTCGAGGAGATCACTGGAGGATCCGGAGGATCTCCCCGAAGCCCGGTTCTTGAGCGCAAGGACGAATGCTCTGAAGGGCTCGGATTTACCTGCGCATGGGTGAGGATCCGGAATCGAGAACACATGACTTGGGTAATGAGGATGTTGTTCTCCTGCCCTGGTTCCGGTCTTCGGCAACTCTATAATTTCCCCGTGACAAGACCATCCAATGGCGCCGAAGTCCTCTTCATTGTTTTTGGCCTGGTTTTCCTGGCCGCCGGACTCTTTTTCGCCAGCGCTCTTTTGTTTGGTGCTCCAGGCCAGGTCCAGGGGAATCGCTGGGTGGGAGTGGTCGTCTCGACGATCTTCGTTTTTGTGGGTGGGGGGATCGTTTACGCCGCAAGGAATGGAAACCGCCAACTACGGGACCGAGCCGCAGCCGAACAGTCGAATCCGGAATCCCCCTGGCTCTGGCGGAAGGACTGGGCCTCCAGCCGGGCGGAAAGCAAGAACCGCAACAGCGCCAGCTTCCTTTGGTTCGCGGCGATTTTTTGGAATACGATTGCGTTCACCGTCGCGGTCACGACCGTGCCGAAACTCTGGCGCACGTCCAACCTAACGGCTTTGTTCCCGCTTCTATTTTGTGTGGTTGGCGTGGTTCTGGCGGGCGCGGCGATGCGGGCCAGCATCCGGCGGAAACGCTTTGGCGAAACCTATTTTGAGTTCGCCTCGTTGCCGTTTTCTCCCGGCCGGACGCTGAAGGGCACGATTCACTTGCACTTCAATACCGATGCCAGGCATGGCGTTGACCTGAGTCTTTGCTGCGTCCGCCAGGTCACGACCCACGCGGGTGAAGATCGTACCACCCAGGAGAGTGTTCTTTGGCAAGCTGACAAGAACGTGCCGCAAGAATCGCTCACGCCCGGTCCGATGGGAGACGCCGTGATCCCGGTGGACTTCAGCATACCGAGCGACGCCTATGAGTCGAATCACGACGACCCGAGCGATCAGGTCCTCTGGGTTTTGCACGCGCAGGCGGACGTTCCCGGCGTGAATTATTCGGACGATTTTGAGGTTCCAGTTTTTCGCCGGACGCCATCGCCGGGGTCAGCCTCAGAACCGATGGCGTCGTTCTCGAACGATGCGCAGAGCGGAACCGCTGCGCCTGGTTTCCAATCCGATGCCTCCGACGTGGCTGCTCCCGCGAACCCGAAAGTAGTAGTCTCGGCCGGGATGAACGGAGGCACTGATTTCTACTTCCCGCCCTTTCGCAACCCGTTCCGGGTTCTGGTTTTGGTGCTTTTCACTTCTGTGTGGACGGCAATCGTCTATTTCCTCATCCATTCGCAAGCCCCGTGGTTCTTTGCTCCGCTGTTTGGGTTCTTTGACCTCTTCCTGATTTACGCA
>Ga0181532_10000809_pt1 | contig 31278 bp, 18 predicted proteins | sample PEATcosm2014_Bin_33_FD_119768 | JGI IMG/M metagenome (GOLD analysis project Ga0181532, IMG submission 119768) | Peatland microbial communities from MTU Mesocosm Facility, Houghton, MI, USA - PEATcosm2014_Bin11_30_metaG | ecosystem: Environmental > Terrestrial > Soil > Wetlands > Peat | place...
CCACTGCTCGTTGCTTTCCGCCCGGCCAAACTTAATGCGCTTTCCGACGGGATCCTGACCTCTCCAAATCCGATTGGCCATGCTTTGGCTGACGACCACACTCGGCGGAGAGTCCGGGCCATCTTGGCCAGAGAGGAGCCGGCCCCTCAACAGCGGAATGCGCAGGGCGCGGAAGAAGTCAGGGGTAACGGACTGGCTCATGGCAGCACGCATTTCGCCCGGGGCGGCGGAAGCTTGGCCCTCAGCCGTATATTCTGTCCAGTTCCAGGACCAACCGGAAGGCAGGCTGGTGGCCGTTGCCGCCGATTCTACACCGGGCAGGCTCCGTAGCTTTTCGATGACCTGCCTGTAGAACCCCCTTATACGGGCATCCTCCTGATCTTTTGACGTAACTCCGGGGCCATTGTCATGCCCTAAATGTGGCGAAGGGCTGATACTTGTCGGTTCCCCGCCGGGAGGGAGCGGAGCCGCAGGGGCGAGAGCAACGCGGAAAGTGAGGACGTTATTGCGATCGTAGCCCGGGTACTTATTCAGTAGCGTGCCGAATCCCTTTACCATCAGGCCCGTGCCCACCAGCAAGACCAGCGCCAGCGCGACCTCGCTGACCACCAGCAGGGCGCGCAAGCGCTGCCGCCCTGGGCCGCTGCTCGAGCCGCGACACCCCTCTTTAAGGGCCTCATTAGGGTCAGGGTTCGAGACGTGCAAAGCGGGCGCAAGCCCTGCAAGAATGCCGGTGAGCAGGGTAACCACGAGCGTGAAAGCCAGCACCGTGGAATCAATCTGCTGGTGCTTGATTCCTGGGATGTGAGCGAGGATAAAGGGCGGGATGGTGCGCTGCAGCATCTGGCTCCCCCACCCGCCGAACAGCACGCCCGTCGTTCCGCCGAGCAGGGCCAGAGTCACACTTTCGGCGAGCAATTGGCGGGTAATTTGCCATCGGCTGGCGCCCAGAGCCCGTCGCAGCGCCAGTTCTTTTCCCCGTGCGGTGGCTCGGGCCAATTGGAGATTCGCGACGTTTGCGCAGGCAAGAAGCAGAACGAACACTGCGGAGCCCATGAGCACCGAGAGGAACTGGCGACTGCCGTAAGTGAGATCCTCGACGAGTCCCAGCACTCTCACGCTGTGTCCGGAGTTCGTCTCCGGGTACTGTTGCGCGAGCCGCGCCGAGATGGTTTGGAGATCGGCCTCCGCTTGCGCCATGGTGGTTCCGGACTTTAAGCGGCCAATCACCTCCAAATAGTGGGCGGCCCGGTCGGCCTTCTCGGCGGCGCCTAAGTCGAGCGGGCCCCAAGCTTCACTGCCCACGGGATAATCGAAGTCCGCCGGCATGATGCCGATGACTGTGAATGCCCGCCCGTTCAAGTGCAGGGTCTTGCCGACGATATCGGGGTCGGCGCCAAGGTGCCGCTGCCAAAACCCGTTGCTGAGGACCACAACGGAAGCATGGCCGGGCTCAAAATCGCCGGCATCGATAGACCGGCCCAACTGTGGTGACATGCCCAGCAATGAAAAAAATCCTGAAGTAACCTCATAGCCTTCGACACGCTCCGCAACACCAATGCCTGTCAGGTTAACGTTCCATCCGTGGGAGGCGGCGAGCATCTCGAACCCTCTATTCTGCTCCTGCCAATCTCGCAAATTCGCCGGCGCCGACTTGAGGTGGAATTCATTCTGCTTTGGCGCTGTCTCCCAAACGTCGACAATGCGGTGCAGGTCCCTAAAGGCAAAGGGGTGAAGCAGCATGCCATTCACGGAACTGAACATGACGGTATTGGCGCCAATGCCGAGCGCCAGCGCGATCACGGCGACGGCCGTAAAGCCGGGGGACTTGGCGAGCATGCGAATTGCAAAGCGAACGTCCTGGAGCAAAGTTGACACATTCACCTCGATTACCAGCAGGTTCTCAGCCGTCAGCTATCAGCAGGCAAACCATCGACCTCCGGATTGCTGAAGGCTGATAGCTGAGGGCTGGCAGCTTTACTCGTACCTCAGCGCGACGAGCGGATCCACCTTGGTCGCCCGGCGCGCGGGAAAGTAGCAGGCCAACATCGCGACACTGATAGCAATAAGAATGCTGGCCACATAGCTCAGCGGATCCGTCGCGGTAACGCCATAAATGAACCGGGACATCAGGCGAGAGGCCGCAAATGCCCCCGCCAAGCCGACGGCCGCGCCTGCCGCGCTCAGGCGCAGCCCTTGCGCCAAGACCAGCCTCAACACGTCACCACTCCGAGCACCGAGGGCCATGCGGATACCGAGCTCATGCGTGCGCCGGTTGACCAGATAGGCTACCGCCGCGTACAAGCCAACTGCGGCCAGGACCATTCCCAGAATGCTCAGGCTGCCGAGTAGCTCAGCCACCGAGCGCTCCCCCGCCAACTCCTCGCTCATAGCTTCCCTGAAGGTCATCGCGTTTACGATGGGAAGGTTCTTAGCCACGGCCATAGTCGCTCTCAGAATGGCCGAGATCGCCCCACGCGGGTCGCCAGCCGTTTCCACAAACAGAGTGCACTCGAACGAGGGCGCTTGTGTGAAAGGTAGGAACAAGTAAGGTTGGGCGGTCTCATGAAGGCGGTTGTACTTGCCTCCCTCGACTACGCCAACTACTTGAAAATCTATATTTCCAATGTGTAGTGCTTTTCCGAGCGGGTCTCTTCCAGGCCAAAACCTACGCGCCATCGCGTCGTTGATAATAACCACCGGCGCCGTGGTTGGCTGATCGAAGTCGCTGAATTCGCGCCCTTCCTTAAGCCGGGCGCCCACTGTTGTGAAAAACTTTGGGCCGACGGTATTGTAGCGAATCTTGAAATACTCGGTTCCAGGAGGCGGCTGCACTCCGGGAATCACGACCGGCAGCATTTCGCCTTCTTCCTCGTCAGTCAGCGGAGGACGCCGGGCATAACTGGCGTGGATGACCCCGGGCACGGTTCCCACGCGAGAGGCCAATTCAGGGTAGATGGCTTTGGCCTGGGCGTCGCTATAGCCGTAGAATTGGGGTGGCGCCACGGAAAGCATCACCACGTTTTTGTGCGGGTCAAACCCCGGATTGATTCGCTGGCTGTACCGCAGGCTACGCAGCAGCAAGGCCGAAGCGACCAGCAGCACCATGGAAAGCGCAATCTCGCCCGACACCAGCAAGCTGCGCAGCGGCACCCGGCCCATCATTCCTCCCAAGCGAGGATCGTCACCCTTGAGGACGGGGATCACGCCTGACCTCGAAACCCAAAAACTCGGCACCAATCCGAAGACGAGGGCCGATAAGAATGAAACAGCCGTGGTGAACAAGAGCACGCGGCCATCGAGCGTGAGCACGGTCTCGGACAGGCCCGGCACGATCGCAGGCAGAATCTTCATGAGCCACGCTGCCAACAAGGTTCCCAGCGCACCGCCGGCCACGGCCAAGGGGAGCCCTTCAGTAAGGAGTTGGAAAGCTATCCGGCGCTGCCCGGCGCCCATCGCACGGCGCATGGCAATCTCGCGCTGCCTCCGCTCCGTTTGCGCCAGCAGCAGATTCGCGACATTGGCGCAGGAGATCAGGAGCACCAAGCCCACCATAGCCATGAAATAGAGTCCTGCTCCCGCGGTTTCGGGAGTCAATTCGAGAGCAGGGCGCGCGATAAAGTTGACGCCCTGATTCGAGGATGGATACGCCGCGGCTAGCCGCTTGGCGAGGGTCTGGAGCTGCGCCCGCGCCTCGTCAATCTTAGTTCCGCGGCGGAAGTACCCGGCTACGTCGAACCAGCGGTAGTCGCGGGCGGCGTCGCTTCGCGCCTCGCCGGGAAGCATGGTTTCCCAGCCCTCTTTGGTGACCCAAATGTCGAGTTTTGCTCCTCGCAGTCCGGAGAACCCTTGGGGTGCGACACCGATCACCGTGAATTGCTTATCATCGAGGAGCACGGTTTTGCCGGGCAGCGAGGGATCGCCGCCGAAGTACTTTTGCCAGAGATTGTAGCTCACCACCACAGAGTGACCCTCGGCGGCTGCCTGGCTCGACTGCGGGGAAAAGGCCCGGCCCAGGATGGCTCTGACACCGAGCGCGTCGAAGTAATTCTGCGAGACCACTTCGACGGTCGCCTCGAGGCCCTGCCCGCGGCCCTCAACGCTTAGAAAGCAGCCCCGGCTGCCATAGGCCACCACGTCAGAGAAGGCGGCGACCTGGTTGCGGATGTCAAGATAATCGGGATATGAGGTCGAGTTGAAATCAAGCTTCGGCGAGTCCATCGTGATCATGGCCAGGCGCCCAGGGTCCTTCACCGGCCAAGGGTTTAGAAGTTGCTTATCCACAATGCTGAATATGGTCGTGTTGGCCCCAATCCCTAGCGCCAGCGAGATAATCGCAATCGCCGCGAAACCGGGATTCTTGGCGAGCATGCGAATCCCATACCGAAAGTCATGCAGGAGTGCGTTCATGGGTCTTCTCCGTAGAACCGACAAATAGTGAATGGTGAATAGTGAATTGTGATTTGTCGCGTGCGCGTCTGCTTTTCAATTCACTATTCACTATTCGTAGCGCAGCGCCTCCATCGGATCGACGTTCGCTGCCCGGCGCGCGGGCAAGTAGGCGGCGAGCAGGCCTGTCAATCCAACCAGCAGGCCCGATAATCCCAATACCAGAGGGTCTACGGACGAAATACCGAACAACATGCTCTGCAGCAATCGGTCCGCAGCCAGCGAAGCGACAAGCCCCAGCGCGAGCCCGGCGGCCAGCAGCACCACCGCCCGCTTGAGGACCATGCCGAGCACCGTGGAGCGGCTTGCGCCCAGCGCGACTCGCACTCCGATTTCACGCGTGCGCCGCGACACGGAATAAGCCATGACGCCGTAGAGCCCCACCATGGTGAGCAGCAGCGCGACGCCCGCGAAACAGCCGAGCAGCACGGTGTGGAAGCGTGGCTCCGTCGCTTGAGTGGATAACATCTCCTCCATTGTCCTAATCTGAAATACGGGAACCAGGGGGTCCAAGGTTCCCATTTCTTTGCCTACGGCGGACTCCAGGCTGCGGGGCGGCACCGCTGTACGCAGCATCACGACCGGCGGCTGCCAAGCAAGCTGTTTATAAGGGAAATAGTAAATAGGCTCAGGATAGGCGTCGTGCGCAAACAGCTTGGCATTGCCGACCACGCCTACAATTTCATGCGCGGTCTCTTTGCCCTCGCCGGGACCGGTGGCGCCGGGCGTGATGCGCTTCCCGATCACATCCTCACGGGGAAAGTATCTGTCCGCGAAGGCCTTGTTGACAATCAGCACCCGCGGCGCATTCAGATCGTCATGCTCAACGAAGGTCCTGCCTCTGAGCAGAGGAATACCCGCGGTCGAAAAGTAGCCCGGCGTAATGAGGGCCATGCGGGCGGATGGCTGATCGGCCGGCGCAGCGGGACGTTCTTCAATATTGAACCCGACCGTGGCGTTGTCGCCTGCGAGCGGCATCGGCCACGCTCCCGCGGCGGATTCGACGCCGGGTAAGGCGCGCATGCGCTCCAGCAAGTGGTCGTAGAAGGCCACTTCTTGAGCGGCGTTGTACTGCGGCTCGGGCAAATTGAACCAGAAAGTCAGCAGATGATCGGGCCTCAAGCCCAGATCGCTTCTTTCCAGGCGCAGGAAACTCGCCATCAATAATCCGGCGCCAGTCACAAGAACCAGGCCGAGGGTCACCTGAGCGACCACGAGCACGCCGCGAATCCGATCGTGTTTGCCGATGCTGCTCCTGCTTCCCTCTTTTAGGGAAGAAGCAAAATTGACCTTGGACGCATGCAGTGCGGGCATCAAGCCAAAAAAGACGATGGTCAGGAGAGTGAGCAGCAATGAATACCCGAGCACCTGCGAGTCGACGCTGGTTTGCGCGAGGCGCGGAATGCTCCGCCCGCCCAAGGGTAACACCACACCCAGCACATACTCCGCCAGCAGCGTTCCGGCTGCACCCCCGAAAATAGCCAGCAACAAACTCTCAGTCAGCAGTTGGCGGACGACTCGACCGCGACTGGCGCCCATCGCAGCGCGCACGGCCATTTCCTGCTCACGATTGGCGGTTCGGGCAAGAAGCAGATTGGCAATGTTGGCGCAAGCAATCAGGAGCACCAAGCCGACGGCGCCGAGCAGAATCAACAGAGGTGTCCGCGATTCGCCCACCAAGGTTTGAAGCTCCGGCCGAACTGAGGCTTGGGCGTGATTGGTGTTGGAGTCTGGATACTTCTTGGCGAGGGCCGCTGCAATCACGTTGAGTTCAGCCCGGGCTTGCTCAATGCTCACGCCGCGCCGGAGTCGGCCGAGCGCCCTAAGCAAATGAGCGCCGCGCTGCTCGGTGATGGGCGTATCGCCTGTTGGCGATTCCCGATCCACTGCAATCGTAGTCCAGAGCTGAATGTTAGGCTCGTTCACCGGAAAGGCAAAGCTGGGCGGCGCCACGCCCACAACCGTGTAGGGCTTTCGATCCAGAGTGATCGTCCGTCCCACAATGCCGCGATCGCCGCCGAATTGCCTTTGCCAAAGCGCTTGGCTTAGCACTACCACGTGCTCTCCCGCTGCTTCCTCAGACTGCAAGAAGCCGCGCCCCAACTGAGGTTGTATTCCGAGGATTGGGAAGAGATCCCAGGTGACCATCTCGCCATCGAGTTGCATGGGCGTCCCCACGCCGGTGAGCGCCAAGCTGGTGTCCCGGGAGGTCACGAGATGCTCGAAGACATGGTTCTGTGCGCGAAAGTCAAAGAAATCCGGATAAGAGAGCGGGTTCGGATGCGGCCCGCCGCGCGTCGACATCGACTCGACCCGCACCAGCCGATCGGGTTCTGCGTACGGCAGCGGTTTGAGCAGGACGGTGTTGACCACGCTGAAAACTGCGGTGTTGGCCCCGACTCCCAGCGCCAGCGTAAGTACTGCCGCGACGGTGAAACCGGGATTTTTCGCCAGCATGCGAATTCCGTAACGAACGTCCCGAAGTAGGTTGTTCATTCGTGTCTCAACGCCTCCATCGGATCCACCTTAGTCGCCCTCTGGGCAGGAATGTAACACGCCACGAGTGACACCAGGCAAAGCAGTAGACTCACTGCGGCATAGGTCCAGAAATCCGTAGCGGCTACGCCGTAGAGTTCGCTTTTGAGGTAGCGTGTCAGCGCGATTGAGATTACAATGCCGATCCCCAAACCGGCGACCGTCAGCCAGAGCCCCTGGCCCAGGACCAACTCCAATACTTCTCTGCGCCGCGCTCCCAGCGCCATACGAACGGCAATCTCGCGAGTGCGCTGGCGCGTTGCGTATGCGATCACTCCGTAGATGCCCACGGCGGCAAGGACTGCCGCCAGGAATCCAAATGCGCCGGCAAACGTTCCGGCCACCCGCTCGAAAATGCTGCCAAGTTGCATGCTGGATTTGAGAGTGGTCACCCCAAACACAGGTAAATCGGCATTGATCTGATGGACGGTTCTTTCCACCACCCCAGCATAACTCCTAGGATCGCCGGAGACCCGCACGTGAATCGTCACGAGGTCGCGATAGCACTGATCAAGCGCCGTGAAGTAAACGGGCTCGGGAGCGTAAACCAGGCGGCGATATTTGGCGTTTCGAGCTACTCCCACAATCGTGAACCACTGCTGGCCGTTTCTTATCCTCTTGCCGAGGGGGTCTTTTCCGGGCCAGAATCGGTTGGCGAACTCCTCATTAACGATGGCAACGATCTGCGATTTGTCGGTGTCCTGCTCCGTGAAGTCCCGCCCTGAGATAATCGGAGTCCGCAGGGTACGGAAATAGTTGGGGCCCGCAACGCAACGGCTGATTTCCATAAATTCGCCGGGCTGCGGCACGTACCCCTCGGGGAAGACGTCATCGGAGCGGATGTTGAAGCTGAGGGGCGCGCAATCCGCCAGGGTTGCCGACTCGACTCCGGGCAGGACCGATAGCTTCGTGAGCAGTTCACGGTTAAAAGACCTGCCTTGCGCATCCGAGTAACCGGCGGGCCCGAGCTCATAAGAAGCCAGCAGGATGTGGTTGGGATCAAAGCCGGGATCCGAGCGTTGGGCTTTTTGCAAGCTGCGGATGAACAGACCGGCGCATATTAACAGAAGCAGCGAGAGGGAGAGTTGCGCCACTACCAGGGCGCGGGAAAGGCGCGACTTGTGGATTCCGCCCGACATACTCCCTGCCTCTTCTTTCAGCACGGTGATGGGCGCCAAACCGGAAGCACGCAGCGCCGGCAGAACGCCGAACAGCATGGCGCTGAGAATCGAAATAACGATCGTCACGACAAGTACTCTCTGGTCGGTCTGACCGTTGATGCTGATTGGGATGCTGGCCGTGGGTGGAAAGAAAGCAGCCAGGGTTCCGGCAGTCCAGCGGGTCAAGAGCAGAGCGCCCGCGCCGCCCACGAGGGCCAGCAGTAGACTTTCGACCAGCAGTTGGCGTACGAGTCTCCAGCGATTCGCGCCCATGGACAGTCGCAATGCAATTTCGCGCCGGCGGGCCACCGAGCGCACCAGCAGCAAATTGGCGACGTTGGCGCAGGCCAGCAGTAGCAGTACCGCCGCGAGCGACAGCAGCATGGGCAGGGACTTGTACAGGTAGACATTGACGCCGAAGGGCGAACGCCAAAGCGGGTCAAGGGTGATTTGGTTGGGCCCGCGGTGTGAATCGGGAAACTGCGCGGCGACGCGCTGCATTAGAAGGTCCAGTTCCTTCTCCGCTTGGTTCCGACTCATTCCCGGCTTAAGCCTGCCGAGCACCTGAAGCCAGCGAGGGTCGCGCTGGTGGATGTCGTCCCAGCCGTAGACCAGGGGAAACCACAGATCGGTGCGCAGGCCCGACTTGCAACCCTCGAAATCGCGCGGCACCACTCCCACGATCGTGCCCAAGTGGCGGTTGATCTGAATGCTCTTGCCGATCACCGACGGGTCGCCACCAAAATGGGTCTGCCATAACGAGTAACTGATCACGGCCGCGGGCATGCCCCCTGTGCTATCCTCTTCGCCAAGTTGGAAACCGCGGCCGAGGACGGGCCGTATGCCCAGCACGTCGAAATAATTCGCGGAAACGAAGGCCCCGTAAACTCGCTCCGGTCTGTTCGTGCCCGTCAGTGACACGTAATCGTCGTGGTAAGCCAGCAGTCCCGAGAAGCTTGCTGTCCTTGAGCGCAGGTCGACGTAGTCCGGATAAGAAAATGGCGGCGTGGGGTGCTCGATCCGCTCCCCCTTCATGACTGAAATAAGCCTGCTGGTATCAGCAACTCCCGGAACGGGGTCCAGCAGCGTGGAGCTGATCCAACTAAAGATCGTGCTATTCGCCCCGATGCCCAGCGCCAGCGTGATGACGACCACCACGGTAAAGCCGGGCGTCCGAGCCAGCATTCGAATTCCGAAACGAACATCTTGTATGATTGCGTTCATGGTTTTTCCTTGCGAGCCTCACAAACAATGAACGGTGAGTAGCAAATCGTGAACTGCTGCCATTCACCGTGTTCTGTAATTCACTATTCATCATTCACAATTCACTATTCGTAGCGAAGCGCCACGATGGGATCCACCTTGGTGGCGCGCCGTGCCGGGAAGTACGTGGCCAGCGCCGCCACCGCGGCGAGCAGCAGTGTCGCCCCCAAGGATATGAGCGGACTGGTGGCTTCGAGACCGTACAGCATGCTGGAAACGAGGCGCGTCGCGGCAAACGCCAGCCCCAGCCCGAGCACAGCACCTGTCGCGATCAACGTCAGGCTTTTGCGAAAAACGAGCCACAGAATAGCAGGGCGCGACGCTCCGAGCGCCATGCGCAATCCGATCTCGCTGGTGCGCCGCGCCACGGTGTACGAGACCAAACCATAGAGGCCAATGGCGGCGAGAGCGGCCGCCAACGCACCAAAGGCCACGCCCAACCACGCCACCATCCGGTCGCCGTAAATCGACTGCTGAATCGCGGACTTCACCGTCTGCACGTTGTTTAGCGGGACATTAGAATCCATTTCGCGGACGGTTTGCCGTAAGTTTCCTGTCAAGACAGTGGGGTTGCCGACGGCTCGGACGTAGTAACGCAGTGAACTAACGCCGGCGTGGCTATCTTGCAGGTAAGGGAGGTAGATAAAGCGGGCCACCTTCTCACGCAGGTTATCGTGGATATTGTCGCGCACCACGGCCACTATTTCGACGTCGAGCTTTACGTCGCCCGCACCGAAGGCAAGGTGATGGCCCACAGCATTTCCGCCGGGAAAAAAGAACCGCGCGAATTGTTGGTTGACGACGGCGACTTTAGGGGCACCACTTCCGTCGGCCTCCGTGAAGTCGCGTCCGGCGACCAATGGAATCTTGAGGGTGCTCAAGAATCCCGGGCTGACGGCGTCGATCGCGCATTGCATGTCTTCGTCGGGGCGTGCATGGTACCCTTCTACGGTCACGTTCCCGCCTCGGTCCGAACCATTGAAGACCCCGCCACGAGCCGCACCCACGGCCACCACCCCAGGCAGCGCTTTGAGCCTCCGCTCGACTTCCTGGTCGAATGTCAATTCCCGGGGGCCGGTGTAGCCGCTGAGGCCGGGGTCAACAGAAAAGGAAAGTAGGCTCTCGGGCTCAAAGCCCGGTGACTTCTGCAAGAGATTTCTCAGGCTGACGGCAAACAAACCGGCTGTCACCACCAGCACGATCGAGAGCGCCAGTTGTGCCACCACCAGGGCGCTGCGCCAGTGCGCTTGAGCATGGAGGCCCGCGATGCCAACGGAGGATTCCTTGAGTGTTGGAGCGGTATCCGCGCGTAGAGCCTGGCCGGCGGGAAGCAGACCGCAAATCAGGCCCGCAACCAATGACACGCAGAGATTAAAGGTTAGAACCCGGCCATCGAGCGCGGATGAAAACGCGGCCGCCGTATCCTGCGGCAACAGATAAATAAGCAACCGGCTACAGGCCCACGCCACCTCCAAGCCCACCAGACCGCCCGCCGCGCCCAACAGCAAGGTTTCGGTGACCAGTTGGCGAAGGATGGCTCCACGGCGCGCTCCCAACGCCAATCGGATCGCAACTTCCCTCTGCCGCCCCGCCGCTTTGGCAATCATGAGTCCGGCAACGTTGGCGCAGGTAATTAACAACACCAGTCCCACGCAACCGGCGAGCACCAGAAGTGGCTTCGCCCACGTCTGGCTGAGGAGATTGATTCCCTGTGCTGCAGGGCGGAGTGAAATGTGCTGCCGCAGGTAACGGTCGCGAAAAGTAGCACGAGGGTTCTTGATTGACTGAATTTCAGCCTCGAGGATTGGGTGATAGGGGCCCTGAATTGCCGCTTCTGCCTGCTCGCGGGAAATCCCCGGTTTCAGACGCGCGAAGATGTTCAACCACATGATGTCGCGCTCGACCAGGCCGTTCCAGTCGGGTGTCAACTGCCGCTTCATGGCGATGGGGACGAACACATCCACATTGTGTCCCTTGAGAAGGCCGGCAAAGCCTGGCGCCGCAACACCTATAACCGTAAAGGGATATGCATTCACCGAGATCTTCCGGCCGACTACTTCTGGATCGCTTCCAAATCGGCTCTGCCAGTAGCTATAACTAAGTACTGCCACCGGGCTGGCTCCTGGAACGCGGTCATCTTCAGGGACCAAGACGCGTCCCAGCGCCGGACCAACCCCCAGGACGGAGAAAAAGTTGCCGCTCACCACGTCGCCGCTGGCCCTTTCCGCCACGCCGCCCGCCGCGACACTGAGGGGAACGCGCGCTCGCGCAATCACTCCATCGAACAACGGGATCCCGTCCCGAACTTCTTTGTAGTGCGGATAGGAATAAACCATCGCATCGTTGTCCGAAGTCGACCACCCGCTTCTGTATTCGGCGTCGTTGACAAGTACCAGACGGCCTGGGTCTTTCACCGGCAGTGCGCGCAGAATCGCCTGATCCAGTAACGAGAAGATCGCCGTATTCGCTCCGATGCCCAGCGCCAGCGTCAGCACCACAACTGCTGTGAAGCCAGGGTTCTTCGCCAGCATGCGGATTCCGTAACGAAAGTCGTGAAACAAGTTCGTCACCGTTTTTACCTCGCCATACAACTGGCTAGTGGTTAGTGACTAGTGGCTAGTCACCAGCCACTAGCCACTAGCCACCGCTTTATTCGTATCTCAACGCCTGCATCGGATCGACCTTGGTGGCTCGTCGCGCCGGGATGTAGCTGGCGAGGAGGGCACAGGCGGTCAATACACCGGTTACGCCCAGAAAGGTCAAGGGATCCGTGGGCCGCACCTCGTAGAGCATGCTCGAAAGAAGGTGGGTCAAGCCTAGTGCGCCGGCCAAGCCTGCTCCCACGCCTGCCAGGGTCAGCGCCAGACCGTGCCGCAGAACCATCTTGATGACTTCGGGCCGCTCCGCGCCCAGCGCCATGCGGATGCCGATTTCGCGCCTGCGCTGGCTGACCGAGTAGGACATGACGCCGTAGATGCCGAGCCCCGCCAGAAGCAAAGCCGTCATCCCGAACAGCCCTAGCAAGAAAGTCCGGAAGCGCGGCGACGCCACAGACGCTTCTACCACCTCATCCATGGTACGAACTTTCGAAACCGGCTGGTCGCGGTCGATGCCCAGCACGAGCTCGTGCACAGATCGAGCCAGTGCAAGCGGGGCGGATGAAGTGCGGATGGTGAGCGTCATGCTGTTCCACGCTGGCGCCTGTGCATAAGGTGTATATACAGACTCGGTGGATGCGAAATCCAAACTCAAGTCCTTGGTGTTTCCCACCACTCCCACGATCGTGCCGCTAAAGCCGTTGAAGCCCATTTGAAGTTGCTTGCCGAGAGGGTCTTCGTTTGGGAACACGTTGCGCACCACGGCCTCATTAACGATCAGGGCGTGAGGTGACTGCGCTCCGTCGCGCTCGTCGAAGTATCTTCCTTTGAGAAGCGGGATCTTCATGGCCTCGAAATATCCGGGCTCGACCACATGGCAATCGGGATTGGCGTACTCGTTGGGCAGAGGCGCCCGGCTTACCACATCCATGGCGTAGCTTTCGATATCACCCGACAAGGGCAGGTGCCCGATGGCTCCGGCAGATTGGACTCCTGGAAGGCTCCTGACCTGCTGAAGAAGCCGCGCAAAGAAGACGGACTTTTGCGGGTCAGGGTACTTGGCTTCGGGCAAGGAGACTTCCGCAGTCAACACGTGGTCCGGCTTGAAGCCAGGATCAACTTCCTGCAAACGGACAAAGCTGCGCAGCAGCAAGCCGGTGCCCATCAGGAGGATCATCGCAAACGACACCTCGGCCGCCACGAGCACACTTCGCAGGCGATTGTGCCGCAGTCCATCTCCTCCGCGCTCGCCCTCTTTGAGAGTGCTCGTCAGAGGAGATATTGATGTTTGAAGCGCCGGTGCGAGCCCGAAGATCAGCCCCGTTGCAAGGGAGGCGAAAGCAGTAAATAGGAGCACCGGTGTGTTGAGGCTGACGGCATCCGGGTTGGGAAAATTACTGGGGAGGATGAGCTTGAGCAGATCAATGCCCCAGGCCGCGAGCAGAACTCCCAAAGCTCCTCCTGCAATCGCAAGCACCAGGCTTTCGGTAATGAGTTGGCGCATCAGCCGCAGTCGCCCGGCGCCCAAGGCCGAACGAATCGCGACCTCCCTTTGCCTGCCAGCCGCGCGAGCCAATAACAGATTGGCAACATTGGCGCAACCGATCAAGAGCACAAATGCGACGGCGGCGAAAAGAACCCACAAGGCCGAGCGAAAAGTCCCGACCACCTGGGCGTGCAGCGGCACCAACTTGACATCCGAGCCGATGAACGCCCGAGGAAATGCTTTGACCAGTTGCTGCTCGATGGAGTTCATTTCCTCTTGCGCGTGGCCGAGCGTGACTGCCGGCTTCAAGCGCGCGATGACTTGCAGGAAGTGCGATGAACGTTGGCTCCACGCCTGCGGAGTCAGCGCCAACGGGACCCAAAGTTGAGCCGGCGGAGCAGTGAAAACGTTCAGGATGGTTCCGGTGTTTCCCGGAAACTGGAAGCCCTGCGGCATAACTCCAATCACCGTACAACTCCTGGCGTCCAGGGTGATCGACTTGCCTACCACTGCCCCGTCAGCGTTGAATCGGCGCTGCCACAGGCCGTAGCTGAGCATTACCACTTGGTCCCGGCCAGGTTGATCTTCCCCGCTCGAGATCGTGCGGCCCAAAATAGGCTTGACGCCCAAAAGCTCAAAAAGGCCGGGCGATACTGCGGCGCCATCCACTCGTTCAGGATTGCCCGCGCCGGCCAGGTTGAAAGTTCTGGCGGAGTCGAACGCCGCCATTTGTTCAAACACGCTGTTGCGCTCGTGCCAATCGCGAAAGTTTGCGGCGGCGGGAGGGTTCTGCTCGTAGCCCATCTTCAGGTTGCGCTCCCAGAGCGTGTAGAGCTGTCCCGGGTCTCTAAACGGCAGGCGCTGCAACAACACGCCGTGGACCATGCTGAATATGGCGGTGTTCGCGCCTATGCCGAGCGCCAGGGTGATCACAACCACAGCTGTGAAGCCGGGGCTCTTGGCCAGCATGCGCATTCCGTAGCGAAGGTCGTTGAAAAGTGTGCCCATCATTTCCCTCGATAATCTGTAAGCTGACAGCTTTACTCGTACCTCAACGCCTCCGTCGGATCCACCTTGGCCGCCCGCCGCGCAGGGATGTAGCTGGCCATCACCGCCACCGCCGTCAAGAGCAAGGAAACTCCCAGGTAGATCAGTGGATCCGTGGGGCGAATGCCGTAAAGCATGCTTGAAAGGAATCTCGTCACTAGCAGGGCCCCGGCGACACCGATTGCGACGCCTACGGCGCCAAGCAATAGCCCGCGTCCGACCACGAGCCTGAGCACATCAGACTCCCGCGCCCCCAAAGCCATGCGAATGCCGATTTCATGCGTGCGCTGGCTCACGGAATAGGAAGTCACCCCGTAGATTCCAACCGCCGCCAAGGCTAGCGCCAGGAAAGCAAAAACCCCCAGCAGGATGAAAGCCAAGCGTTGTGCTGAGACGACTCCCGAGATGATCTCGTCCATCGTCTTGACGTTGAAGACCGGCTGATCCTTGTCCACGGCACGAATCGCGTTCTTGATTGAAGGCAGGATCGCGGCAGGTTGCGAATCCGTACGCACCACAAGGCTCATCGTCTGATCACCGGCCTGCATGTATGGAAAGTAGATCGTGGGCCGTGGTTGCTGGTCGAATCCCGTGTCGTGAACGCCGCCAACCACGCCGACGATTTCGCGCGGCCGCGACGCTACCGAGAACTGCAAGTGATTGCCGATGGGCGCTTGGTGGGGGAAAAACTGTCGAGCCAACATCTCATCGACGATTACGACCAGCGGGCCGTCCGCATTGTCGTGATCCGTGAAAGCGCGGCCCTGAAGAAGCGGAATACCCATTGTGCCAAAGTAACCGGGGCTGACATCTCTGAAATCCGCAGCCGGGTACTCCCCCGGTACCGACGGCGGCGCCTCTTTGACTATGAAGCTCCCCATGTCCATATCGTCCTGGCTCAGGGGAATAATTTCAGCGAGTGCGGCCGAGCGAACTCCCGGCAGGGTCTGAATGTTGCCCAGGAACTCCTGATAAGCGAGGGCTCGTTGCCGTGGCTCGCGGTACTTCGAGTCTTTAACGTCGTTGGGCAATTTGATCCGCAGGGTCAGCAGGTGACTGGGATTGAAGCCCGGGTTAGCCTCGAAAAGGCGCCAGAAGCTTTCGATCATCAGGCTGGCGCCGATCACCAGCACGAACGCCAGGGCAGCTTCGGCAATCACCAGCGCCGCGCGCATGCGGTGCGCCTCACGACTGGCGAGAGAGCCTCTTCCGCCTTCTTTGAGCGATTCGTTAACGTTGCACCTTGCGCCCTGAAAAGCGGGAACCAAGCCGAAAACAATCCCTGTGAGAAGTGAGACTATTAGCGTGAAGAGAACCACCGTTCCATCCATGTGAACCTTGGGCAGCAACACCGCGTCCGCCGCGTTAGGAACGGGAATGCGCGACGGCACCACCCTCATAAGCAAATCGGTCCCCCACATGGCCAGGAAGAGGCCGGCGCCACCCCCAAGGAGGGCCAGCAAGGTGCTCTCAGCCAGGAATTGGCGGATCAGCCGGAAGCGCCCGGCGCCGAGTGCGATGCGCATCGCCACTTCTCGCTCGCGGCTGACGGCGCGCGCCAGTAGTAGGTTGGCCACATTAACGCAGGCGATGAGCAGCACGAATCCCACGCCTCCCAGCAGGACCAGCAGCGCCGGGCGGATGTACTCGACCCGTGCGCTTTCGAGCGGCACCAAAACCACTCCCCACCCTTTGCGGTCGAGCCGCTGGTTCTCGATGCGTTGCGCGATCAGGCTCATCTCCGCGGACGCCTGCTCGAGCGTGATCCCCGGCTTGGGTCTGCCGAAGACGCCAAGATCGCTGTCGGCGCGCTTCACCCAGTCGTTATCGAAGGGCACAACGACATCCATGGGAAAGAGCGCTGCGAACGAAGCTGGAAGCACACCGATGATCGTATACAGTTCGCTGTTCAGCGTGATGCCACGCCCAACCACATCAGGGTCAGACCCAAAGCGCCGCTGCCAGTAGCCGTAGGAGAGGATCAACAGATTGTGGCGGCCGCGTGCTTCATCGAGTCGAAAGGTCCTGCCCAGGACCGGCTTGATCCCGAAGAAGTCCCCGAAATTCGTGGTCACGCGCAATCCCGCTACCTGCTCCGGCTCGCCTACGCCCGTCACCGTCCCGGTGCCGTGTTCGAACAGGAATAGATCCTCGAATGCCTTGTTCTGCTCCTTCCAGTCGAGATAATCCCGGCCCGTGGGCCCTACGCGGCTCCATCCGTGCGCCAGATTGCGAATCCAAATTACCACCAGGCGGTCGGCAGCCCTGATCGGAAGGCGCTCGAGAAGCACGGTATTCACCACACTGAATATGGCCGCGTTTGCGCCAATCCCCAGCGCCAGCGTCAACAACGCGACGGCGGTGAAACCACGATTCTTCACCAGCATGCGAATTCCGTAACGAATGTCCTGAAGCAATGCGCCCATCATTTGCCTCGATCGTCCGCAAGCCATCAGCCATCAGCTATCAGCAAACATCTGCCGACATGCTGCTTGCTGACTGCTGACAGCTTTATTCGTACCTCAGCGCGACCATCGGATCCACCCGCGCTGCCCGCTGCGCCGGGATCAAGCTCGCTGCAAGCACCACGATCGCCAGGCCAAGTATTGCCGCAGCGAAGGCGAGGGGGTCGCCCGGTCCCAGTCCAAACAGCATGGAGCGGAGCACCCGCGCGCCTGCTACTGCCAGCGGGAGACCAACGAGCAGGCCAGCAACGCTGACCGTCAAACTCTCGCGCAGGACCATCCAGAGCACTTGCCGGCGTTGCGCACCCAAGGCCATACGCACTCCGATTTCCCCCGTGCGGCGGCTCACTCGATACGAAAGCGTCCCGTATAGTCCGGTCGCCACGAGCAGCGCGGCAAGAAATCCGAAGGAGATGGCCAGGCGCGCCGACAATCGCTCGTCGGTATACGACTTGTCAAACTGCTCCTGTTGAGTCATGGGTTCGAGAAGTGGCAGGTCCGGCCCAAACTCCGCCACGGCGCGGCGCACCACGGGCAGCAAGGCCGCGGGGTAGCCTTCGGTGCGCAATTCAATGTGCATTGTTGACGTGCCGCCGACCTGCGCGTAGGGGAACCAGGCCATGGGTGTGGCTTTTTCCTCCACACCGGTGTACTTGCTGTCCTGGACCAAACCGACCACGGTGTACTGTTCCGCCTTGGGGCCGTTATCCAGCGCCACGTGGTGCCCCAGGGGTTGACGCCCGTCGAGGTAGCGCTCGGCAAAGGTTCGATTGATGATGGCTACCTTGGGGGCTGACGCCGAATCGGCGTCGGTGAAATCGCGGCCGACAAGGATCGGCGTCCTGAGCACGTGGAAATAGTCCGGCCCCACCGCGTTCCAGCGCATCGGGCAAAAGGCGTTAGGCTTCGGGTACTTTCCGTCAACGAACGCGCCGGTATTGTTGCTCCACCCTGAGCCGATGCGGTTATCCATCAGAGTGCCCGACTCGACGCCGGGTAAAGCGCGCAGGCGCTCCATCAGCGACTGGTAGAAATGCAGGACCTCAGCTTCTTTCGAAAGTCCTTGTGGCGGCGTGATGCCGAATACGAGCAGCCCCTGGGTGCGCAGCCCAAGGTTTAAAGTCTCAAGGTTTCGGAGCGTGCGTAACAACAGGCTGGCGCACACCAGCAACACCAGGCAGAGAGCAATCTGAAATGCCACGACCGCCTGCCCGCGGCGCTGTTGTTCCTTGCCGCGTGTGGAGCCGGGAGCGCCGGTTGTGCGCGTGAAGCCGGGGGAACTGCGGACGGCATTACGCAGGGGAGCGAGACCGAATAGCAGAGCTGCGAGCACCGAGAGAGCCAAGGTGAACGCCAACACCCCTTGGTCAGGCGAAACGTTGAAATCCAGCCCTGCCCAGGCCGCCATGGCTTCCGTCGCCCAGGTAGCAAAGAGCCAGCCCAGCGCAGTTCCTGCTCCCACCAGAACCAGGCTCTCCGTAAGCAGTTGACGGAAGAGCTGCAATCGGGTTGCGCCCAATGCCATCCGCAGCCTGAATTCCTGCCGGCGCACACTATTCCTGGCCACCAGAAGCATGGCTACATTGCCGCAAGCAATCACCAACACCACGCCGACCATCGCCATCAGCACCAGCAGCGGTTTCTCGTAGCCCTCTCGCAGGTTCTCGATGCCGCGCACGGGCGAAAAGAAAAGCTTAACCGGTTGCGCCTTCGGGTCCGGCTTGACGCCTGTCGCGGCCAACGTGCCTTGATAGACGGGATTCAACTGCGCCAGCGCCCGCTCTTGGCTGATCCGAGGTTGCAGCCGCCCAATCATCAGCAGGAAGAGCCAGGTGGGATCTCCGTAGAGACTGTCACTGCTGTCGGGAGAGCGGCCCCACGGCTTCAGATCCGCACGGGTTTGGAAGGGAACCCAAATATCAGCCGGCTCACCCTGCCCGACTCCCCCGAATTCCCGGGGCGCAACTCCGATGATCGTGAACGGTACTCCCTTGATGTAAAGAGTCTGCCCGATTACGGAGGGGTTACGGGCGAAGCGCCGCGTCCAGTAGGCATAGCTCAGCACCGCCGTCTGGGTGTGCTGAGACTCGTCCTCAGCGGTAAATCCCCGGCCCCGTGCCAGCCGCACTCCCAGCCCTGAGAAGAAGTTTCCGCTTACCATATCGGCGCTGGCCTCTTCGGGCTCAGCACCGAAGCGTACTGCCACCTTTCGGATGCTGAGCGGCACGTAAGCAACCAGGTCCGAAAGAACGTTGTGTTGCTTGCGGAGTTCCTCGAAAACGGGTTCGGTCAAGGAAGTGTCGTTGTAACCCGTCTGCGAGGTATTGGGGGGCTGATCGGTGGTGTGGAAGCGAACCAATCGTTCCGGATCGGGCACCGGCAAACGGCGCACCAGCGCGGCATTCATCACGCTGAAAATCGCCGTGTTCGCGCCGATCCCCAGCGCCAGCGTCAAAACCGCGACCGCCGTGAAGCCGGGATTCTTCGCCAACATGCGAATGCCGTAGCGAACGTCGTGAAACGGTGTCCTCATCGTTTACCTCGACAAATCACAAGCTGTCAGCTCTCAGCTTTCAGCTATCAGCAAACGACCCTCGACGCGCGGTGTAGGGGCAGGGCTTGCCCCGCCCTCGTCGGGACCAGTAGAAATGCGGGGACGGCAAGCCGCCCCCTACGGCTTGACAATTGCGGTAGGAATTCATACAATGCAGGTATGAAAACGGTCGTTTCCGAAAAAGGACAAATCACTATCCCAAAGCCTTTGCGCGTCCAGCTGGGCCTTCGCACCGGGCAGGTGCTGGAGGTGCGGGAGGAGCACGGCCGCCTGGTCATGTCCAAGCAGCAGGCAACCCGCGACGCAATTGATGAGCTGTACGGAATTCTGAAGCTCGACCGTTCAACGGACGAGATCATAGATGAAATGCGAGGCAGTGAAAGGCCAAAGTGATCACGGCCGTGGACAGCAATGTTTTGCTCGACATCCTGGGCGCCAATCCCACCTTTGGTCCCGCTTCCGCTAAGGGCCTCCGTACCGCCACCCAGCAGGGCCGGTTGGTCGTTTGCGAGGTTGTGTGGGCAGAGGTTGCTGCATGGTTCACCACTGCCGAGGCGGCGGGGGCAGCACTCCGGCGCTTCGAGCTCGAGTTTAGCGCCCTCACTATGGAAGCTGCGCTCGAGGCAGGAATCGCCTGGAGAGCCTACCGGGAACGTGGCGGCGCGAGAACGCGAGTTACAGCGGACTTCCTGATCGGAGCGCATGCCCTTTGCCAAGCTGATCGACTTCTGAGCCGAGACCGCGGCTTCTATCGGTCTTACTTCAAGCGTCTTTCTGTTTTCGACCCCAGCAATTCTTAACCGCGTGGATGCGGATGGCGGTTTCGGGATTGCGGTTTTTTCACACGATCTCCCGATAACTTCATTCATATCTCAGCGCCACCAGCGGATCGACCTTAGTCGCCCGGCGGGCGGGAATGTAGCTGGCGAGCAGGGCGACGGCAATCAGCAGGAGAGTTACAGCGAGGAAGGTTGGAGGGTCGGCGGGCTTCACGCCGTAGAGCAGGCTCGACACAAATCGCGCCAACGCAAGAGCGCCCAGGATTCCCGCTCCCACCCCGACCAGGATCATCCTGGATCCCTGTCCCACGACGAGTTTCAGGATGTCTCTTCGCCCCGCTCCCAGCGCCACGCGCACGCCGAATTCGTGGGTTCGCTGCGCGACTGAATACGAGATCACCCCATAGAGTCCGACCATGGCCAGAACCAGCGCCAGCGCGGCAAACAGAACGGAAACCAGCATGGTGAGGCGTTGCGGCGCAACCGACTCCGCGGCCAGGCTTTCCATTGTACGCACGTCCCCAATAGGCTGATTCGGATCGATGCTGTGAACGATCTGGCGGATCTCGCCGACAAGCCGTGCAGGGTCCTCTGTCGCTCGTACCGCCAGCGTCATCTCGTTCCCTATCTCCATGAAGTACATCGCAACGGCGGGCTCGGCGGCGGGTCCGAGCTCCTTCACGTCGCCCACCACTCCCACCACCGTGTTCCATTGGCAGGGCGAGTCGGCGCAGTTAACGCCGAAGCGCTTTCCAATTGGGTTCTCGCCGCGCCAGTACTGCTTTGCCATGGCTTCGCTGACGATGGCGTTGTCGCTCCACCAGTCGCTCTCCTCGAATGCTCGCCCGCGGAGTAGGGGAATTCCCAGGGCTCGAAAATAGCCGGCCGTCGCTTGGCGATGCGCGGCCCAAATCGAACCACGTGCGCTGTGCGGCCGGCCTTCAATCTCAATGTCCTGTCCCCATCCGCCGCCTGAAAGCGGCGCAAAGTTGATGATGCCCGCCGAACGCACCTGGGGCAGGGCAGTGATCCGCTGCAAGACCGGGTCGTAAAAATGCTCCATATGCTGTCCTGGGCGATGAAGCGCAACCGTCAGGACGGATTCCGGCTGGAAGCCTAAGGCGACAGTGGAAAGGCGAACGAAACTCTTGGCAAGCAGTCCGGCTGCCGTCAGAAGTATTGCCGCCAGCGCCACTTCGCCTGCCACCAGCACGGCTCGAGAGGATTGTGCTCCCGCCATCGAGCGCGAGCCGCGAAGTCCTTGCTTCAACGTCTCATTCAAGTCGAAACCGGCGGCGCGAAGCGCCGGCGCCATGCCAAAAAGCAGGACCGTGAGCAGCGAAATCGCTAGCGAGAACAAAAGCACCGGGGCGTCAATTCCCCCTCGGGCTAACGGACTCGAGGCGATCGGAAGCAGCAGGTACAAAACGGCCACACCGTAGGATGCCACCAGCACGCCCACTGCGCCTCCCGCCAGCCCTAGCAATCCGCTTTCGATCAACATTTGGCGGACGATTTGCCAGCGCCCCGCACCCAAAGCGCGGCGAATGGCGATCTCCTGCTGCCGCCCGGCTGCACGGGCCAGCAGCAGATTGGCGAGATTGGCGCAGGCGATCAGCAGCACGAGACCCGCGAATGCCAGCAGCGCCAGGAGGGAGGGACGGAGTTCTTTGGCGTATCGGTCGCGCAGGCTCTCAACCACAACGTACTGGTCCGAGTTCCATTCCTGAGGGAAGATCTTGGCCAGTTGCACGTCGAGCGTTTCCATGTCAGCCTGTGCCTGCGGAAGCCTGACGCCGGGCTTTAATAGTCCGAGGGCGTGCAAGTAATAGCCGCCTGGACCTTCATCGAGATTAGCTTGGAGAGGTAACCAAACGTCATCGGACGCGATGGAGAAGCGGAAGTTTGAGGGAAGGACGCCAATTACCTCGTAGGATTGGCCGTTCAAGGTAAGCTTGTTCCCGAGAATCCCCGGATCGCTGCCGTAACGCGTTTGCCACAGCGCGTGGCTGATAACGGCTACACGATTGCCGCCGTGCTGATCCTCCGCGACGGTGAAAGTCCGGCCTAGAATCGGCGTAACGCCGAGCACGCGGAAAAACCCTTCCGTTACCTGCTTGGCGCGGACCCGCTCCGGGCCTTCCGGACCGGTCAAGTTGTGTTGCTCAAACTCCTCGGCCCAGGCCGCCATGGCTTGAAAGACCTGATTGTGGTCGCGCCAGTACTTGAAACTCGGCTGGTCTGCCCAGCCTCCCGCGGTAGCCATCCCCGATTGCATGATCTTACGCTGCTGACACTTCACCATTACCACTCGGTCTGAATTGCCAAAGGGCAGCGGGCGGAAAAGGAAATCATTGGCGACGGTGAAAATGGCAGTGTTGGCGCCGATCGCCAGCGCCAGGGTAAGTATGGCGATGACTGCGAAGCCAGGGTTGCGGCCCAACTGGCGAAAACCGAAGCGAAGGTCTTGAAGAAGTGTGCCCATGATTTGCCTCAACAAAGCTATCAGCCGTCAGCTTTCAGCAGACCTCTATTTACGGGAATATCCCTAGAGTTCAATTGAAAGCGGTCGACGGACGACGGACCACAGACCACGGACAGCAAACGGCTGAAAGCTGACAGCTGACAGCTAGTTCAGCCGTATGCGATTAAACGCATCCCAAGTTGACATGTCGGACAGCACGACGCGGTCGCCGGGTTTGAGTCCCTCCAGGATCTCGACCGTGTTAACAGAGCTTCGACCCAGCTTCACCTGCACCCGCGAGGCGCCGTTGCCTTCTTCATCCAGCTTGAAGATTCCCACCGTGCTGTTCGGCTGGCCGAACGCTGGCCGACCTACGTAGACTACATCCTTCAAGTTTTCGATCTCGATCGTGCCTTCCACGCTCAAGTCGGGGCGCGCGCCTTTCGGCAACTCGCCCTCCAGTTTGACGTCCACGGTCACGGTTCCGTTTATCACCGACGGGTCAATCCGCTCCACATGGCCGGCAATGATGCCATTGCGCGTGTCGACGGAAGCGTCTTGCCCGATTAGAACGTCCTTCGCCTGCGTCTCTGGAATCTTCAACTCTGCCTTCAGTTTGTTCGGCTGGGCAACCTTGGCCAGGATCGTCCCTGCCGTAACCTGCTGGCCAACTTCCACCGGCACTTCCTGGAGCACCCCGTCGACTCCTGCGCGTACTTTAAGCCGACCAAGTTCCGCTTGCTTCAACTGGTAAAGTGCTCGCAGTTGCTCAACCTTGGCCTTCGACGCCTCGAGTTGGGCCGTGGCGGAAGCGGCGCTTACGGCCAGACGGTCCAGTTCGATCTTATTGCGCGTGGTCAATTCCTCGGCCTTGGCTCGCGAGAGCTTGGCGTTAAGTTCGGCCGCCAAGCCGGCCTTGGCCAGCGCGTCGTCCTTTTCAGCATTGAGCACCGCGTTGGTGTAATCAGCCTGAACCGTGGCGGCGGAGGCCTTTTCGTCCAGAATCTTGCTGTCCAGCTGGGCCTTCAGACTGTTGTAATCCGCCTCGGCGGCTTTGAGTTGCCATTCGGCATCCAGGGAGGCTTGCTCGAGTTCGGGATTCTGCAATTCCATGATTATCGTGTCAGCTTTCAAGTGGATACCGGGCAGAAGCCTGCGCACTACCCGGCCGTCTGAGGTGGCAGGGATCCACAAGAGTTCGTCGGGAACCAGGGTACCCAACCCTCTTACTTCCAGTAGCATCGGGCCCCTCTTGACCGGCTCGATCCAGACCGTTGCCTTGTCCACGCTGGGCGCGGCAGGCTTTAGGCGCGAAAGGCCGTAAGTCACAGAAGCGATGGCTAGTAGGCCCACTGCGGAATAAATGATCCTGCGAATTCGGCGTTGTCGTTTTGCATCTTCACGTGGTATGTCCATGTCAATACTCCCCGGGGATAGTTAGGGCAATAGCACTGCCAAGTTAATTGTGGATTACATCCTTTAATTTCAATGTCTTAGGTGGAATAGCCGCAATGCGGCCATCCACAACTGTTCGATCTTGGGACGACCCGTCCCGAGTTCGGGACTGGGTGCCGTAGGTGCTGCCACAAGGGCCGCCCGTACGAAGCTAGTTCACCGGTGCGCCGGGGATATTAGACGCCCGCTTGACCTCCCCGCCCACCGCCTCAGACAGATCAATGTGGTTCCTATCGAGCAGCGATCCCGCGGCTTGTTCGTACTGGATCAGTGCCTTCGCATAGGCCGCGCGCGCCGCCACCACAGTGCCTTGTGCGTTTGCCAAGTTGGTCTGCGCGGTAATCACATCTTCGACCGTAGCCGAAGCCAGGGTGAACTTCTGCTGTTGCATGCCCAGCACCTGGCGCGAAATCGCCTCCAGATTCGTGGCCGCGTCAAGCTGGCTCTTGGCCTGCTCGACGGCGCTCACCGCCTTGGCCACGTCCCAGACGGCTTGGTTCTTGGCCTGCTGAAGCGTCACTTGCAACTGCCGCTGCTCGATGAGAGCCCGAGCGGCGTCGGCCTGAGCAATGCGGTTGCGAATCGGGAACTGCAACTGAACTCCGTAGGCGACGTTAGGATAGTCGTTTGCAAGAATATTCGAGAAAGTATGACCCAGGGCCCCACCAAGCCCCTGGAAGGTGTAGGAAGCGTAAGCTGTAAGCGCAGGCAAGAGGTTATTGCGTGTCTGCTGGATCGTGTACTCCTGGTTGCGCAAATCGAGATCGGCTTTCTCGATCTCTGGACGATGGCTTACAGCTTCTTTCGTAGCTTCGTCCAAAGTGGGCACATCCTCCGGATGCGGCTCCGGCAGCTTGTCCGTGGGAACAATATCCACCCTGGCCAACTCCTCGTTGAAGCTCTTGGAGATCTTGGCTTTCAGGGATTGGGCATCCTGGGAGAAGGTGTTTCCCGCCGTCAGCAGGTCCTGTTTCCTCAAGGCTACTTCCTCTTGGCTCCGCAGCACGTCATACTGGGCCACGGCGCCAATCTTCAACTCCGTCTGGTTGTTCTCCAAGAGCTTCTGGGCATTTTGCAGCCCTTCTTGCGCAACACGGATTTTCTCCTGGTCGGCCAGTAGATCATAGTAGGTGCTCATCACGGCCGCTACCTGGGTAATTACGGCCTTTCGAAAGTTGCTCCTGGCGATCTTCAGCTCGTTGGGGCCTTGCCGGATCGATCTAGCGTTGGCGCGGTAGCCAAATCCGTTTAATAAGTTCTGGCTAAAAAACACCGAAAGCCCCGAAGAAAACACCGGATTGAATTGGCTGGAATCGGTTGCGGTGTTAGAGGAATAACGCTGAGTGAATTCCGACACAGCGAAGCTTGTGCCGGTCAGGAATCCCTGGCCGTAACCAGTCTGAGAGATTTCGTTATGTGAGGTCTCAACCGGCACACCGCCCAGGAGGAAGTAGTTGATAGGCGTGATGGCATTGCTCCAGCCATACAAGGTGTAGAAGTACGGATCGCAACAGGAACCTCCACCCCCGAGGTTGATGCCGCCTCCCAGACTGCTGGTCGCGCTAGCTCCGCCACCGCTTCCGTTACTGCCCCCACTTGCGCCGAGAGCGCCGCTAAAAGCTGTAGTGGATTGAAATGCGCCTGCCGCGCCACGCAACGCTCCTCCCCCTTTCGTGCGGAGATAGTCCGCTTGTGCAATAGGGAGCTCGTAGCGCGCCACCGCGACGTCCAAATTGTTCTCGATCGCCAGCGCGATGGCGTCATCGATCGTCAGGACCAGTTTGCCGTCGTGAATAAGCTCTTGCAGTCGGGCCGAGTTCTCCAGCCGCGGCCCGGGAACATAGCGGCCGAAATAGGGCGCGAAAATGTTGGGAAACGCGGCGCGACTACGCGAGAAATCGAAGTGCGTCGCCTCCTCGGGCCCCGGGTCCTTCCCGCCCCCTTGCCCAGTTGCCGGCTGGCTTAAAACCACAACCAGGAATACTGCCGTCACCAACATTCGCCAAAATGCCATTCTTGTTACCATTTTCACTTCTCCATTGGGATACTTATTTGAACTGCCGAGACGCCGAAAACTCCTTCCTCTACTCGTATCCATCAGTGTCTCTGTGCCTCGGTGGCGAACTTCATTCCAGCCGGATGCGGTTGAAACTGTCCCATGCCGACATGTCGGACAGGATTACCTTGTCGGCGGGTTGCAAGCCGCTAAGAACCTCGATGGTATTCACCGAGGCGCGGCCGAGACGCACCTGTACGAGGTTGGCTCCATTGCCGTCCGGGTCAACCTTGTACAGCGATATGTTAGTGTCAGGCTGGCCGAAAACCGGACGGCCCACGAAGATCACATTGTCCAGTTTCTCGATCTCGACGGTGCCGTCCACTTCCTGGCCCGGCTTGGTTCCTTCCGGCGCCGGGCCATCCAGTTTCACCTCGACCGTCATGACCCCTCCGAGCACTACGGGCACTACGCCCGCCACGTGACCGGGAACAATCCCGTTGTGCGTGTCGATAGTCGCCGCCTCGCCTACTCTCACGTCTTTGGCCTGCGCCTGAGGGATTCTCAGTTGCACGGTCGTGCTGTTAGACGGCGCCTTGGCGCCTTTCGTTTGAGGCGCCACGGTCCCTAACGCTCTCACCCCGATCACCATGGGGCCTTTCTTCACTGTGTCGATCCAGACCGCGGTCTTGTCCACGACCGGCGCGGCAGGTTTAAGGCGCGACAGAAAAACAGTGATGCCTGCGATGGCTGCAACACCCACGACGGAATAAATAACCATGCGTATCCGCCGCTGGCGCTGATTGGATTCGCGCGGGATGTCCAATACCCCATGCTTGGAGTTCATCGTTTTCTCTCCCTTCAACCGGGATTCCTCCTTCTCGTTAAGCAGGTCTGGGCAGGGTTGACTGCCGGCGTTTCATTAGAACCCAGCGATGCCCTTTGGCCTGTCGAGACTCAGAGGCGCCTTTCAAGGCAGCCCGAGACGTCGCTCGGCTCCGTTGGTGCTTTTAGGGCACATTACTTGCCATCCTGTTTCTGCATACCGCGATTTGTTTCCAACGGCTTAGGAGGAAAAGGAGACCAATAAGCAGGAGTAGGTGTTCGTTTTTGGGATTAGCTCGTCCCGAGTTCGGACAGTGGCAGGATTGGCGGTTGCCGATGGATGGCGGAAAAATGCGGCCTCACAAAGCCGCGGCGGGGGAGCAGTTTCCACCGACGAACGCGCCCCGCTCGGTCCGGAAGGTACGGCGGAATTTTGTGCTTGACAAGCGCCCACACATAAGCTACAATGCTAGCTTATTTCTTGTGGAGAGCGACAGTATGACAACTTGTCGTTCTGAGAGAAACACGCGATGGCAATGACTCGGCGCAAGGTTCCTTTTGCCTGGTCAAAACCGGTCGAAATGACCGCTTTTATAGGACTTGACAGCCAGTGCGAGTTTGGGAAGAATCCCTTTTCGACGGAACAAAGCGAGAATGTCTATGAAAACAAACGATCGGCGTGGAGAAGTGGCGAGCAAAGGGAGAATGTCTATGAAAACAAAGGTGGTTAGTCATAATTCCAGGGATGTTATTGAAAACACATATAGTTAGATCCGGCTGAAGGGGCCAGGATTTGAAAGTGCCAAAATGTCTAGATCGGTCTCTGCCAGACGCTAACCTCGTTACCAACCTTGGGTTCAGCCTGCGATTGGGTGTCCAGGAAAGTGAGGGAATCTGCTTGAGCGCAAAAGTCTCTTTCATCGTTGTTCTGCTGTGCGTAGTTCTTGTTGCTGGATCCCTGCTGTTCAGTTCCGAAAATCAAGGCGCCGCGAAGCCGGCCGCCAGTGCCGCCAAAAGCGGCGCGCTTCCTGAGGTCTGGAAATCCGTGTCGACCGGCAAGGAATACCGTGTGAAGGTTGAGGGCGATCGCTTCACTGCCGAGTGGACCAACATCCCATCCCAAGCTGCCAAGCAAGGCGCCTACATTCGCAGTGAATGCCGGAAAACGGGATCGCGGTGGATTGGCACTTCGCGCATTCTTCTCGGATGCCCCTTGCCCGACGGAAAGACGAAAATGTGCCCGATGATCCTTCGCTTCGAGGTGGACCTCGTCTCTGCCGACCGCATTACTGGGGGCGGAGAAATTCTCAGGGATTTTGATTGCAGCACTTGCGAGGTTCGGCAGACGGGTTGGGGGCCGTTTACCTGGACACCGAAAAGCAGCGGCAAGTGACGATTTTCGAGCTAGAAGGTCAGAAGTGAACCCTCAGTCGAGCAGGGCAGGGTTCCCCCACGAGGCCCCGCGGGAACCGGTTGATTAAACGATTAGGCTCGACTAGTATCGAGATAGCGACGCATAGGGGCCGTCGGCAGTGAGGGCATAAGTGCAGCTTACACGAGAGCAGGTTTTGGCAAAGCTAAGCGAGGAGCGTGACAACATCCGGCGTTTCGGCGTGCGTAGCCTCGGGTTATTTGGTTCGGTGGCTCGGGCAGAAAACACCTCCGCCAGCGATCTGGATATGCTGGTAGAGTTCGACCACAAATCCTTCGACGCCTATATGGATTTAAAGGCATATCTGGAAAACCTATTCGACTGCCCGGTGGACCTGGTGCTGGCCAATGCCCTAAAGCCGAGGCTTCGAGAGCCAATTCTTAACGAGACCGTTCATGCCCCGGGATTATGAGGTCTATCTGGAGGACATCCTCCAGGCGATTACAAAAATCCGCCAATATACGGCTGGCCTCTCGCCAGCCGCGTTTGCGGGAGATGCGAAAACTCTGGATGCTGTGGTCCGAAACCTGGAGGTCATCGGGGAAGCCGCGAAGACAATTCCAGAAGCCTTTCGATCACAACATCCGGAGGTGGAGTGGAAGAAGCTCGTAGGGTTGCGCAATATTCTCATCCATGAGTACTTCGGAATTGATGCCGAACTCATCTGGGACATTATCCAGAATAAGCTGGCCACGCTTGAGGAACAGATTCGAGCGATGCTGGATTAGGTAAGCGGCCCGGGGCTGTTAGGTTGTCTTCAGTTTCTTGATTTCTTCCGTCAGCGCCGGAACGATTTCGAAAAGGTCGCCTACGATTCCGTAAGTCGCGGCCTCGAAGATCGGCGCTTCCTTATCCTTGTTGATCGCCACCACCGTCCGCGAGCCTTTCATTCCCACCATATGCTGGATGGCGCCGGAGATTCCCAGCGCGACGTAGAGCTTAGGGGCCACGGTCTGCCCCGAGCTTCCCACCTGGCGGTCCATGGGCAGCCAGCCGCTATCGCAGATGGGGCGCGAAGCGCCGAGTTCGGCGCCCAGCGCTTCCGCCAGTTTCTTGGCCAGTTCGATGTTTTCGGGGGCCTTAATGCCGCGTCCGACGGCGACGATGACTTCCGACTGCGTCAAGTCCACGGCCTGTTTGGCGCCGCGAAAACGCTCGCCCGGCTTGGTGCGGACTTTGTCCCCCGAAAGAGTCGTTGACGCCGAAGTAATCTTGGCAGGAGCAGCCCCCCGCAGAACTGAGTCCTCGCGAAATGCCGCCGCCTGGAAGGATACGAAGTGGGGTGGCGGTCCCGCGAATTCCACATCCGCCACAAACTTCCCCTGGAAAACCTGCCGCACGAAGACCAGGCGCCCTCCTTCTGAGCGGTAGCCCAGGCAGTCGCTCACCAGCGCCTGCTGAAGTGAAGTGGCCAGCTTGGGAGCGAAGTCCCGCACAAGATAGGTATGGCTGAAGAGCACCAAACGCGGTTGCTTTTGCTGGACAACCTCACGGAGCGCCTGGGCATAGCCATCCGGCGTGTAATCGGCCAGCGAGGGGGAATCGACGCACACGACCTCGTCGAGCTCGAGAGCGGCAAGTTCTGAAGCCAGTGGGGCGATCTGGTGCCCCAGGAGAACCGCAGACACCTTTCCGCCGATTTGCTTCGCGAGATTTTGGCCCGCGGCCATCGCTTCCCAGGTGGGCCGGCTTAACCTGCCTTCTTGATGTTCCGCGAAAACCAAAACCGATTCAGGCATATTCGTTTCCTGCTCCTTACCACAATTGGAGCGCACCGGAAGGGCTGGGCAAAAGTACCTGTGTGTGAAAACTCGATTAGTCTGTCATTCCGAGGAGCCGCAGGCGGCGAGGAATGAGAGTCCAGGGCAGGTTTTCACACAGGATTTAGAGCCTCGCCCTTCCCGAGGCGTGTGAAAGGTCCGCGCTAGGCGGCACGCTTAGCACTTTTCTTCGCCGCGCGAGCCGCGGTTCCGCCGAACGAGCATAAGCACTCGCACACCAACTCGAGCGGAATAGTCTTGTAGAATTTCCCCGCTTCAAACTTCCTGATCTGATCCCGCCAAGCGGGATTTGTGCGCGCCGCTTCGAGAGCTTTGTGGTCCCGCCAGAATACCACCCAGAGATATTCCGGTTTGCGGGCCTGGAAGACCTTAATAAAGTAAACCTGCTCGCAGCCGTCAATCTTCTGAAGCGCCGCCAGCGTTACTTGGCGTCCGAAGGTCTCGTAATCCTTGGTTCTCTTCTTGCGCGCGCGCATTCTCCAGATATGAGCAAACATGGCAAGCCTCCTCAAATCACGCGTGCCTCATTCCTTAGTTTGTCGACCAAGAGGGCGGAAACTTCCTTGGGATTGCCTTGCAAAAACTGCGTTTGATTCGTCTTGGCCGGTGCATAGACTTTCAAGACGCGCTGTCTTGGCGCGAGGTCCGCCGCGCCCAATCCCAGGTCGGCCGCGTTCAACTTCTTTATCGGCTTTGTCTTTGCCGCCATGATGCCTTTCAGTGTGGCATAGCGCGGTTTGTTGATGCCCGACTGTATCGTCAGCAGCGCCGGCAGAGGCATCTCGATCCACTGAAACCAGCCGCCCTCGAGTTCCCGCTTCGCCTTGAGCGCTCCACCTTCCAGTTGGATTTCCATGATAATGGTGGAGTAAGGAAGGCCCAGCAGCTCCGCCAGGATGACCCCAGTTTGAGCAAAGCCGAAATCGTCGGACTGCAAGCCAGTCAAAACGAGATCCGGCTGCTCCTTCTGAATAGCCCTGGAGAGGGCAA
>Ga0181532_10000815_pt1 | contig 31209 bp, 29 predicted proteins | sample PEATcosm2014_Bin_33_FD_119768 | JGI IMG/M metagenome (GOLD analysis project Ga0181532, IMG submission 119768) | Peatland microbial communities from MTU Mesocosm Facility, Houghton, MI, USA - PEATcosm2014_Bin11_30_metaG | ecosystem: Environmental > Terrestrial > Soil > Wetlands > Peat | place...
CTGCGGCTTTTCCATGATCGCTGGGGACAAGCCGCGGACCGCAAACACGGCGGTCCGCGCTATAGCAAAATCGGGGGAACAAAGCGAGAATGTCTATGAAAACAAAGGACAAGTACAAAATATCTGGTAGCGCAGAATGCCGGTTCTGCGGTCTGCGGCTTTTCCCTGATCGCTGGGGGCAAGCCGCGGACCGCAGACACGGCGGTCCGCGCTACAGCAAAATCGCGGGAACAAAGCGAGAATGTCTATGAAAACAAAGGATAAGTACAAGAAGTCGCTGAGTCGTCGAGTGCCTCGGCCTAGTTGGCGTTGGTGTTGAGCATGTGGCGGACGCTGTCGGAGGTGAGGCAGTTCGTGGGTGAAAGCATAGTCAACGCAGCAGGTCAGAGCCCTCGGCAACTCCGTGTGGAGGAGAATGACGCCCGGCTCGGCTTCCGAGGTACGCTGCCGTTGATGGACTCCGCCTACACGGACCCCGAACTGCGAGACTGGCCTCGCTGGGCATCGGAGAGCGGCAACACGCCGACCATCGTCCGCACGGCTGCAGAAGCCGCTCTCATCGCTTGCATCCTGGATTACGTTTTGTTGCTGCTGACTTCTGTTTTGTTCCCCGCATATTCAGCTTGTGCGTGTAAGCTGTTACTTGCGCTTCAGCGAATTTTGACCATCCCGAATGGTAAGACTTGATGGGGGAACTGCCATGAAAAGCTCTCTGCTCGTCTCGTGCTTGGTATTTCTGGTATCGGTAAGCGCTCCAGGCGCTCAAAATACGACAGTCAACGGCGCTAAAACTTTTCAAACCATTCACGGGTTGGGAGTCAACGCCAATCCTCAATCCTGGAACGTGAACCCCGAAGCGGTTAAGAAAGTGCTTGATGAGCTCATCACCGGTGTGGGATGTACGAGCTTCCGCCTCATGTTTGACGATTGCGACTGGGAACAGGTGAACGACAACGACGATCCCCATTCGTATAATTGGAAGTACTACGATTCCGTCTATAGCGCGCCCCGGTTCACGTGTGTTTGGAATACCATACGATACTTGAACAGCAAAGGCATCACGGACATTACGCTCAGCCCGGACGGCGCAGCTCCGTCCTGGATGGGTGGAACGACCCTTTCGTCGGGGAAAGAAGAAGAATATGCGGAGATGATGGCCTCGATGGTTTATTATGCCAAAAACCGGCTCAACCCTCCGGTTCAATTCAGCATGTTGTCGCCGGTAAATGAAACGACTTGCGGGGGCAACGAGGGTGCGGCGATGACCCCAAATCAGTTTGGGACCGTATACAGCGCCATCGCGACCCATCTTATCCATGACGCGATTCCCGATGTCACCATTATCGGACCGGACGATTGCGATGGTTGGGCCGCCAACTTCCGGGCAATGTTGGCGAACAAAACCACGATGTCAAAGGTCCTACGCTTCGGCCAGCATGAATATGGAGACCGTTCGCGCAAAGGCGAGGAGATGGTCACTGCAGTCAGGAACTCCGCTTATCCTGACAGGGAAGTGGTCATGACGGAAATCAACGCAGTCTGTAAGAACTGCGATGAAGCAGCTTATAACTCGGATTATGGTTTCGAGAATTATGCCGGTCCGGCCTACAAATTCATTCTTCAGCATCTGAACCTGGGTGTAACTGGAATCCAGGTCTGGGAGGCCTACGATAGCCAGTACCATCATCCCCACCGCACTCTGACCTGGAGCATGTGGGGAATTTTTGGAGTGAACGACATCAAACATCCCGACGTTTATACGAGACGGACCCACTACTATGTGCTCCAGCAGCTTTTTAAATTCGTCAAGCCAGGGTTCAAGAGGATTGGCAATTCCACCAGCCTCACGAATATGACCATCTCAGCGTTTCATGATACGGCAAGCGGAACTATCGTTATCACAGGGGTCAACGACAGCAGCAGTCCCCAGGCCATGCAATGCAAATTGCTCAACCTTCCCGCAGTGACGACGCTGAAATACTACTTTACCGACGCCTCACACAATTTTGTGCCGGACTCCGACGTCGTGGTTGGCAAACAGGCATTTTCCAAGTTGATTCGCCCTAAATGCGCCTTCACCTTTGTTGGGAAGGGAGGCGTCCCCGCCGGAGCAGGCGGCCCTTCAGGCAAATAGTACTGTCCCGTGCGCCGACGGGTGCGGGCAAGCTGTTGTCTGACCGAGTGACCAGGAACGCGACATGAGAGACCGCATGGGTGCCTGAAAGTTGGCGCGGCGACCAATCCCAAGCTGACAGAGGGCCTCATCAAGCTCGCTCGGTGCATTTCTCATCGGTCTCACGCAATCCTGATGAAGGCGTGCAGAGATTGATCAGTCGGTCGCGCTCTTAGGTGGTCCAAAAGGCTGGCCTCACGGTTGCGACTAACTGCCCTATATTCAGCGCGATTCCGAGCACGGCACCCCGGCTGCAGTCGGATTCAACGCTCTCGTGCGACGCTATCTTGCGGCATCGAGGGGAGTAGCTTGGTGAGCTTGGCCGCAATTTCCGCCCTGATCGTTTTCCTGATGTTGGCCGCCTGTTGGGTGCCAGCACGCCGCGCGGCACGTGTCGATCCGATGGAGGCGCTACGCGGCGAGTGACCCGGGGCATTCGAGCGAGCTGATGTTGGGCTAACTCGCTGGCGTGTTTCTGCAGTTCGATGAGGTATTCGAAGGGATTCTTCGTATTCTGTGGGACTTTAATTCCCTCGCCACAGCCGTTCGGTGTGGGGTACCTTTACGGAATGAAAGCCTTTCTTATCATTTTTCTGGCGTGTTCATGGCTGGTGTGCGCAACAGCAGCTCCAGGTCAGGAAACTGCGAACGGCTCCAAGTGGACGATCTATATCACGAACGACACCTGCTTCGATTACACCTGGGCACTAAACGAAGAAGAAAGCCGTCAGAGTTCAGCCGACCTCGTGCTTTCCCACCTCGAACAAATGACCAAAACTGATGGCGAGAAGCCGGAAAACCGTGATCGTTTTAATATGCCTGTTACGCAACAGGCGTTTTGCTTCATCGAACGCTATCCGGATCGCAAGGCGGAACTCCTTCGCCGTATCAGGGAGGGCCGGGTGTACGTCAGTCCATTCCTGAACAACACCCTTTGGGGATTCCAGAGTCTCGAAGGTGCGATCCGCTCTTTATATCCGGCCCGTCGATTAGAAAGAGAGTGGGGGATCCCGTTGGACTGTGCTGAGCACATCGAACTCCCTTCACTTCCTTGGGGCGTCGCTTCCATCCTCGCCGGCTGTGGCATCCGGTGGCTTTTGGTTCCCTTCCTGGATTACGACTCAACCTTTTCTGGCCTGAGCAGCCCGCCTCTATTCAACTTTGAAGGGCCTGACGGAAGCCGGATTCGGGTGGTGATGGATACCTGGGCATCTCTAAAAGCGAGTTACCAGCAGGGGGCCGCAATACTGAAACAGCCTAAGCAGATCCTGGATGATTGGGTGCCGCATTACGAACAGCTTGGTGAGGCTTACCCCCTACGGGTGATATTGGCCAGCGGAACTCACAGCGACCTCTCCCGAACCAGCTCATCCCAGACCCAGGCGTTCGCGGACGGCATTATCGAATACAATAGTCACCCTGGTGCTCATCCGACTCTCTTCAATGCCACACTTCCTCAGTTCTGCCGGGTCGTAGAAAAGGCCGAGAGCGCCCATCCCTTCATGCCGACCGTCCGCGGGTCGTTCGGCCACTCCTGGGAGCTTTGGCCTGTGACGCTGGCGAAGTATGCAGCCGAATTGCGCGTGGCCGAGCAAAGCTACTTGGCCACTGAGAGCCTGCTCGCCCTCGCCGCGACGCGTCATCCTGAGGTCCTCCCGGCCTCCCGGGCCGATCGCCTCGAGGCTGAGTGGGACTGGGCGATGCTGGGCGATCATGCCTGGAATGGTTCGAACGACGGAAACCGCGTCGTCAATGCGGACCTTCGACGGCAATGGAGTGGTGGATTTGGCCGGCTGGCCGACAGTATCTCCCGACAGGCTTGGACGGCTCTTGGATTTCACCCGAACGATCATGCGGTCACCCTCTTCAACAGCCTGAGTTTTCCACGAGCTGACCTTGTTCGCCTCGAAGTCCCGGCCGGAATGAACGCTGTTCTCTTGGATGGTGCAGCGTTAACATCACAATCGGTCGAAGAAGATGGAAACCGTGTGCTCTACTTCGTCTCACCCAAGCTGGCCGGGTTTAGCCTGAAAACGCTTGAGCTGCGGTCAACGCCGGAGACTCCGGCCAACACCGACAAGCTTCGGGCAACCGATGCCGAAGTTGAGAGTCCTTATTATCGGGTCAAAGTAGACCGCGTAACGGGAGGCGTGGCGAGTCTTGTTTTCAAGCCTTCGGGGACGGAATTGGTGGTGGGCAGTGGGAAACGTACCCTCGGCCAAACGGTCTTCTTCGATGGAAGCGAGCACATACTCACCGCTGTGCGGTCGGAAGTGGTTGCGGTAGGACCTGTGCTGGCAAGAATCAAGATCACGGGCACTACGGAAGGAATCGAAATCACCACCTTCATCACGCTGTATGCCGACCTTGATCGCGTGGATTTTGATTACCGCATCAAAAAACCGGTCACGACCCAGGAACAACGATTGACCCAGGTGTTCCCCGTGATGCGCGCAGGTTCGATTGACCGAATAGAGGACACGGGGGCGGTTATCCGATTCCATCCTCAGCCCGAGGGGGATTTGCTGCCGGGTGCAGACACCCGGAGAGCGGCGATCCAGGACTTCGTTGATGTATCACGCCCTGCAGGTCCTGGTGTAACAATTGCACCCCTCGAGGCCTTCGCGCTGCGCAATGACTTGGACCCAATCACTTTCGAAGCGCTGGGGAATGATCAGAACTATAAAGAGGTTACCAAAAATCAAGACGGGGCCACGAGCTTCCGTTTCCGTTACTCGCTCAGGGCACACGCCGGAGCTTTCAGTGGGCCCTGGTCATTCGAATGGAGCCGCGGCGTTCGTTCGCCGCTCCTGGCAGTGCTTGGGAATTTGGAGCAACCGGATTCCGTGAAACGCGTTATTGTTGACCCATCGCATGTTGTCGCAACCTGCCTGAAGCCAGCGGATGACCCGGTACTCGCAGGCATCGTTTTGCGGGTTTGGGAAGTCGGCGGGAAGTCTGGGCCAGTGACTCTCACGGTTCGGGGTTTCCGGAGGGCGATCCAGACCGACCTGATGGAACGAGACCTCAAGGATCTCGGCATCGAGAATGGGGAATTCAAACTCGATCTGCGCGGCCATGGGTTTGCCGCCGTCCGGTTGCTGGATTGACAGCCGAGGCCCAGCCAGGGTCGACCTGGAGTGGGCGCGCATTCGCTACGAGAGGGATCTTGATATACGGTAGGATCCCGCCTGGCGCCTTGCAGTGATTGACAATGGAATTGGTGCCGATTCGCGCAGGGTTGTAAGGCCTGACTATGACGAGCACACCGCAAGGGTCACTCCGTTTGTTCCGCTTCGCAGGGATTGATCTGTTTCTTCATTGGTCCTGGTTTCTGGTCGCTGCGTATGAAATCCAGAGCCGGTCGAAGAGTTACTCCTCCATCACCTGGAACGTGGTGGAGTACCTGGCGCTGTTTCTCATCGTGATGCTGCACGAGTTCGGTCATGCGCTGGCCTGCCGGCAAGTGGGAGGAACGGCGAATCGCATTGTGCTTTGGCCTCTTGGCGGAGTGGCGTACGTGAACCCGCCGCAACGGCCCGGCGCTACGCTGTGGAGCATCGCGGCAGGGCCGCTGGTGAACGTGGCGTTCCTTGTCATCCTGTCGCTGCTCGGAACTCTGAACCGGTCGACGGGGTGGGCGGACGCGATCCCCAATGCCCACCAGTTCCTGCGGACGCTTCGGCTCATTAATCTGGGCTTGCTGATCTTCAACATGTTACCCATCTATCCGCTGGATGGCGGCCAGATTCTTCGCTCTTTGCTCTGGTTTGTGCTCGGAAGAGCCCGCAGCTTGATGGCTGCCACCGTGATCGGGTTTGTCGGGGCAGCGGGGCTCATCGCCCTCGCCTTGTGGATGCAGTCCGCCTGGTTTGGTATTTTGGCTGCTTTTATCCTCATGAATTGTTGGGGCGGATGGAAGCAAGCTCGAGTACTGTTGCGCTTGGCCCAACTGCCGCGCCACGAAGGGTTTGCCTGTCCATCGTGTAAAACCGCGCCCCCCATAGGCGCTTATTGGAAGTGCGGCAAATGCGGACAGCCCTTCGATACCTTTCAAACGCGCGCCGTCTGCCCCAACTGCGCCGCGCAGTTTCCCGTCACACTTTGTTTGGATTGCCGCGCCCTGAATCCGATGGGCAGGTGGATTGTTCCCGCCCCCGTGCCTATCGGTTCGAGTTGTCCCCCGTAGCAACCGTCATTCAGGTTCCGCACGGGGTGCTGCTATCCCTCCTGACCAGACATCAGGAAGACCATCTCGATCATTCGGTTCACTGGATTGACTGGGACGGGCAGGCCGCTGACAAGGCCGAAGCATTCAAATCTGCGGAGAAAGCCGATCCCAGGGTAAACCTGGAGTGGATGCGTCTTTGCTACTAGAGGGATCTCGACATAAGGTAGGACCCAGTACAATCCCGTGCTTCTGGTATTCCTGGGCCAAAAACGAGAGCGGGGAACCGCTTCCGGCTCCCCGTCTCAGGTGTTCGTCGTTATTGCCGTGGCAGCGTCCGCGGGGCGTTGCCAACGGTGCGCACCGCAAGAGCGGTGTGATTTATCGACTAACCTCTGCGTGCCCGGGGGAGTCTTATCTCCTTCGGTCAGCATGCTTCCTTCATACCCCAGTTCGCGACAAATAGCAACACTCCAAAGTACTAGTCGCCCCGGAGACGATTGCGCGAATGCCGTTCGCCATATTGGCACCCGTATTGTGATCGGATGAACGGGCTTCAGTGACTTCGGTCCCTTGAACAAAGCCGGTCCCGGTGGAGGCTATTTCTTCTTAGGAGGCGCCCCCGCATCTTTGAATGATTTCGCCAGGCGGAATTTCACCACCGTCTTGGCCGGAATCTGGATGGGCTCTCCTGTCTGGGGAGAGCGGCCCGTCCGGGCCTTGCGGTTTACCTTGACCGCCTTGCCCAGCCCGGAAACCACGAACTGCCCGCTTCTCTTGGCTTCCTTCGTGGCCAGCGCGACGAGTTCTTCGAGCACCGAGGTCGCCGTCTTCTTTGGGATGCCAGGCTTCTCGGCCAAATGCGCAACGACCTGAGATTCAGCTGAGATTTCCTTTCAAAGGGGAAACCGAGGCGCAGGTGGCGCTCACCTTCCTCATGATGGCGTGCATGCGGTTTGCAGTGCGAGTGCTGGAAGCCACAAGCTTCTGCCGGGAGCGCAGCTAATTGGACGGCCGCTCCGTGGAGGAGACGAAACTCCTGGCGTGGGCGAGTTCGGGACGAGTCGAATTTTCTCCGTTGCTGGTGGATTTCAGCAGCGCCGTATAGTAGGACGTCGCCTTCGGCTTTTCGCCGGCGGCTTCGGCCGCCCGGCCGGCGTTGTAGAGGCCGTTCAGCCGGTTCGGGCTGAGCTTCAGCGCCACGGCGTACTCGGCCAAGGCCCGATGGGGCTCGCCGAACTCCTGCAGCATGTCGGCGAACATTTCACGTGCGGGGATGTCGACCTCAGCCTGGCCCACCTTGTCCTGCAGGTCTGCCGCCATTCCCATGCTCTTCAGCGCCGCGTCGCGCCTGCCTTCGGCGAATGCGATCCAAGCCAGCATCTCGCCGCGCTTGATCTTCGCGCCAGTGCCCTCGGCCTTGTAGGCGTCCTTGCCTTTCCGGAGCTCGGCCATTGACTCGTCGTAACGCACGAGGTCAGCCCGCGCCTGCTCCGGCTGGCGCAGGCGTCCGTGAGCCAGCGCTCGCGCCCAGTACACCAGGGTGGACACATCCGACGGCGATCCAGTGGGAGGTTCCATCGCCGCCGCCGATTTCCAGTTGCGCATCTCGAGCGCATAGAAGACGGGCAGCTTCGTACGATAGTACGGTACCATTCCATGCATGTGGGTAGAACCCATGCCTTGCATCGACGCGATCGCCGTTAACGGCGCTGAGATCTGATCAAGCACGGATTTGGCACGGGCATCCTGGCCGCTTTGCAGATAGGCATAGAGCAGGAAGTCGTAAGAGTGCGGCTCGTCCATGATGCCGCTCTCGCCGCGCGCCTCCGCGGCTTGCGAGGCAGCGATGGAGCCGAGTTGGGAGGCAATGTCCTGCGGCCACAGGCCCAGCCGCGCATAGATGTGCCCAGGCATGTGGAATGCGTGCGGGCCCGACTGCGCGATCTCGCCAAAGTGGTCAGCGGCGGCCAACCCGTCAGGGGCCATGGCTGGGTTGTCGCACGAGTGAATGATGTAGTGCACCACGCCGGGATGATCGGGATACTTTACCAAGAGCGGCGCGAGCACCGCCATCGCTTGGTGCTCCGCCGAGAGGCTCGTGTCGTCACGTTCCTTGGCCGCAAGCAGCGAAAGCGCGTAGAAGGCGCCGGCATCCACATCGTCGGGATAGTGAGCGAATAGGTGGGCCATCGCCGCCGAGTAGGCCGCAACGCGTGCCCGAAATTCCCCGGCGCCGGGACGATAGAAGCCGGCGAGTGCGGCGATATATGTGCGCTCCCGCTCGGTGCCCGCGGTGAGAGATTGCGCTTTTTGCATCTCCCCCCATCCTAGCTTCGTATCGTCCACATCGGGGCGGTCCCAGATTTGGTGGAAGACGCTCATGGCCACGCCCCAGTGCGCCATGGCACAGTCCGGGTCGCTCTGAGCAAGCCGATCGAACTGGATGCGGGCCTCCTCGTACCAGAAATCATGCAGCAGAGCGACGCCTCGGTTGAAGGGCGCCTGCGAGGAGCTTGCGCAGGTGACGGGGAACGAGACTGTGCCAAGCCGTTCGTCCTTGGCGGCGGCAAGACCCGTCGAAGAGTGGCCCATCGTCTGGGCCGCGACGGGCAGAGCCGCCAGTATCAGCAGAAAGGGCACTGGGATTCTCATCGCGCTATTATCCGGGATTCCCCTTTAAGCATCTCCAAACCTCGTACTATACACCCTGCGGACCCGCAGTCGACGGCCATTTCGCGGTAGAAGGGCCAGCGCGCCACTCTCCAGCCGGTGGGACGGCGTGGGGATGCAGCCGACCGGCAGCTTGACCGGTTTTTCCGCAATTCCTCGGACACCTCGCCGTCCCCACTGCTCGTTTCGCTAGGTTTTCTTCTGCCGCTTGCGGACTCTACCCGCCTGAAACGCGCGATGGTCCCTTCAGCGACTTGAGGTGTTGTCGAAGAAACTCGAAGGTCCCTGCGCCGTGGATGGTGTGCGGCCCGTTGAAAAACTCCATGGTGGTATTGTTCTGAAAACCCATCTTATCGTAGAAGCGGCGCACTTTGGCGTATTCGAAGGAAATCCATTCGTCCATTCCCACCCCATCGTCGTGACCTCGCTCGACCATAAAGGGCCGCGGCGCCATAAGATTTGCCAGTTCCCCATAATTCACCACGTTGGCAAAGTTGAATTCGTACATGTCGTACTCGCCCCACAACAGATAGCTGTAACCTGTCAGGACGTTCGTCGTCTTCCAAACCCATTCATTAAAGTCGCCCGAACAGATCGACAGGGCATACCGGTCCAAGAGTGGTGGGACACGAACCGCAGTTTTTCCGCCGTAGGAGAGACCATAAAACCCTATCCGCTCAGGATCAACAAAGCTCTGCTCAGCCAGCCAATTCAACGTCTGGTCGTGCTGGCCTATGATGAACGAGTACAACGCGAGCTTCAGCGGATGGCCCAAGCGCTGGATGATCCTGAAATTGTCCTCCCCAATATAGGGATTTTGAGGGGAGTAAGTTACAAAGCCCTCGTCGGCCAAGCTCGCTGCAAAATGGTGATAACCCTGCGAGTCAACCTTCGGGTCCGCCACATGCTGCGGGCGACCCTCCAACCCGTGCTGGCATACTACGACCGGCCGCCGCTCTCCCGGCTTAATGTCTTTCGGGACCAGCAGGATTCCATAGGCGAAAACTTCCGGCCACACATCTAATACCACCTCGTAGCCCTTGAATTTAGGGGCGTCATAAACCAACCGCGTGCGGGGATTGGCAGGTTGACTGGGTGCAGGAAGACGGCCAATTACCTCTTCCCATATGTAGTCACGATAGAACTTCGTAGTTTCTTTCCAACGCTCAGGTGACGAACCGTCCCCCTTCGCCCAGAATTCTTTACGCCGCTCCGGAGATTTCCGTATCAGCGCCTGGGTGAAGCCCACCAGTTGGTCGAACTGGGAATGTAGCCTGGGCTCAGGATCATAGTTCCGGCGAGCATCGCGAGGCGCATTCCCCAGGCGCCGGAGTCGAGCGCGCACTCCTAGCGAGCGTAGCACGGCTTGAAGAGCCTCTTCCGAGCCTGGCTGCCCGCGCCCTCCCTCGCTCACCACCAGTCGAATTTTTTGCTCTGCTTTCAAACCGGCAAAGAAAGGGCGCGCCCGCTCCACCTCCCGTTGCACCGAATCGAGTGGGGGAGAATCCAGCTTGCCGTTAGGACACGCCCCTTCCTTATGTATTTCAGTCACCGGCGGGGGCCCCGCCACTTCCGGCCCACGACTCGCTTCGATGATCAGCACTCGAGGAGCGATCAGACTTGCCAATTCCGCATCACCGAACTCCCGAACCAGCCCCCACACGTCCCGGTAGATAGGCTCCTTCCAAAGCCCCTCACGCTCCTGGAAATAGCCACTTACCAGGGTTGCATCGATCCGCGAATCGATCGCGCCACAGTAAAGGGCCAGCAACCCACCCTCCCCGTAACCCATCACGCCGATCGGGGCTCGCGGGGTCTCGTTCTCGCTCGCGAACCAATCAATCGCCGCGAGCGCCTTTTGCACCTCGAACCCGATAATGTGCCGGCCAACCTCGTAGGCCATCCGATAGATCCACTCCCGGTGGGGCTCGTTCGTCATCCCGATTCCCGGAATACCGGCGAATGTATCGTTGCGATCAATGAGGACTGGTATCATCACCTGACAGCCGTTTTCCGCAAGGCGCCGGGCGAATTGAGCGGCCGGGGGGACTCCGGGCGCCAGCCCCACCAACATCTCAGGGGTCCAATCGGCGTCCGGAATTGCCACCACGCGAGCCACAGGCTTCCCCTCCGGCTGCAATAGCAATCCTTCGGCATCCAAGCCGTCAAAGTCGGCTACCACTCGATCAAAGACCGGCCAACGGACCGCATACACCTTATAGCCGGAACCCTGGGCGACCTGGGCCGAGGTCACCATGGTGGCCATGAGTTCGGGAGCCCGGGCTCCAATCCTTGAGTCCACCGCGCCTATGATCTGCCGAAAGCGTTCGCGGTTGGGTGAGACGGAGCGATTGTAGTCCTCAACCGACTGATAGTCCCGCTGCCACAGTCGCCCTCGTTCCCGAGCTGCGCCTTGGATCCGGCGCAGGAGAAACTGGTGAATTCCGTCCACCATCTGTGTCGCCAAATCGCCTTGCAAGGTCAAGGGAACAGTACCCGGCAGTACGGGCTCCGGTATCGCCTGCGAAGTGCTGCCCGGTCCCTCTCTGTCTCTAGTCTGCCGCTCATTACCGGTCGTTTGCAGGAGCCGAGCAGGAAGACCCAACGCCAACGTTGCCCCACACGAATCACTTAGAAACACTCGTCGGTTCATTCTTCCCCTCCCGTTCCTTATTATCGAGGCTCGGCCAGCCCAGGTAAACGGCCAGGCGACGCCCTCTGTTGCCTGGGCCAAAGGTCCGCTCAAGGAACCTTGTTTCATTCCGGAGAATCAGATCAATTTCGCCTGACGCATCCAGCCTTTCAAAGTACTAAGATCTTTGCGGATTGTAGCAAGAATCTGTGACTTGTCCATCGTTGCCGGTTTGGCGCCGTTTTCCACTCCGCACGGGGTTATTGGGAATCTGCCAAAGGAGGCTGTGATGAAGTGGAGTGTCTGCCTCTGGTTGCAATGGCTCTCTTCCCAGGCGCACGGATGATCCTCCTCGCTTAGGCTTTGTATGGGTTGTTCGTTACGGTGTGATCGGAGATGGATTGTCATTGCTTTCGTCTCGGTATGCAACCGTCTGGGCGAGCCGGCACCCCTCCATCACCCGATCCTCGCTGCTTACCATCTGCCATTCAGGTCCGTGTCCCACATCGTTGCGCTCGCGTCGTCGAATAAGGTGTACCCAGACTGAGCGGGCTTCAATGAAGCAGTCGAGTTGGGTAGCAAGAAGGAGGCCGGCGTGTTGGCCCTGGGACAGGGTAGCGGGTTGGGACTGAATGCTAACGGCCTACACCCAAGGTGTGTCAGGGAAGGTCACCGCGATAGCAGGGACCAAATGCCCATCGTCCTTTTGATTCTGAGGCTGCGTACCCTGGTAGGGCATGGGGATAATCCGGGTCACATGTGATGACCATCCCTGTCATACCTGCCTGCCTCGTGGGGAGCCATTCTGTTCCAGTACGATTACCTGAGCGACTTCAAAAGCAATACGGTTATGATGTCGGCCTTGATAGAATGATGAGCTATTTCAGGAATATGGCGAAAGCGCTCGTGAACAAACAGATCGACTCGGTGGGGGAAGAGGAACGAGCCCTGCAGCTTGCCATGATCGCAAATACGAAAGACGACCCCATCATCTCTGATTACTCGACGAGCGTCCTTCAGGAGTCAAAACAGGCGATGATGAGCTCCAGGCTGTCGGCAGCCTCGATCCGCTCAATGACTCCAACTCGGCCTCGTTCTGGGAATATCAGACAAAGATCTGGCACGTCAGGGTAAACTTCACGGACGCGCCGGAGACAGTAACGGAATTCTTTCCCGTCACTGCCGCCGAAAGTTCGAAGTAGTAAGTTGTCTGAAGCCTCGTTGGGAGGTGGACTGCAGTGAAAGGATTGACGCGCAGGCAGTTTGGGAAGACAATTGCTTCCGGAATGGCGGCGCTTTCAACACCCATGGGGTTAGCCACGCCGATCCCTCAAGCTCATGCCGTTCCGTTTTCCTTCGGGCAGCAGTCGTATTCCCTCGAAAACAAGTTCGGCATCTCACTAGTTTTTAACCCCGCCGAGGGCGCCTATACAATCCGGTGCGGCGGCGAGAGCTGGCTAGGAAAAGGCCTGGTCAGCGTGCTGGAGAACAAGCGCTGGTATCGGAGTGCCCAAGTCAAATATCCGGAGGTTGCAGCGTATCAGCATGCGGGGGAAAGGCTCGCCCTAACCGACGTCAAGACCGGCGAGAGCGCTGACTTCCTGGGAGCTTATCAATCCATCGAGTTGGCATGGCAGGTTCCGGTTTCCGGAACGGCGTTCGCCACGAGCTTCAAATTGTACTCGGATACCCCTTGCCTCGTTTTCTTTCAGAAATTCCCGCGCGGCTTCAAACATTATGCGAGCGGAAATTGGACCGTGCCCTCCGTAGTATTTCCCCAATTCCTGTCGGGATTTGGCGAACGCAACGACCTCTATTCTTGGAACAGTGGAGGAATGTTTACTCATCGCTTCGGGTACGGGAACGCCGCCAGCCTTGGCGGGACAGTCGATCTGCTCCTGCTCGCGGACGAAACCTACAAAACGTTGATCCTCTCTCCCTACGTGAACTATCTCGTTGCCACTCAACAAAGCGCGCCCGTGGCTGCGGTGGATGAGACCAATCCGTCGAAAGGCGCGATCAACTGCGGCATCGAAGGGTTAGTGGAGGAAATTCCCGCCGGATATGAGCATGCCCACATTCTGGTGGTCGGACAGGGAATTGGGAAAACGCTTCGAGCTTGGGGCGAGACGCTGCTAAAACGGGCGGGGAAAAAGATTCCGTCCAAGTACACCGGCGACACCTTGAAGTATCCGGTGTATTGGGATGACTATGGCTCGTACTACCGCGAGCACGGTTTCAAGGAGGATGGCTATAAGGCTTACGAAGACATAATCCTGGGGATCGCTGAGGACGCGAAGAAGCACGGCTTGCGAATCGGCGCTTACCAGGTTCAAGACGAAGACCAGTTGCACGACCACGAAGGCTTATTTGAGCCCAGGGAGGAATTATTTCCCCACGGCTTGGCTTGGCTGCATGAAAAGCTGGGCGTTCCCCTGGAGGCTTATTACTGCTGGCTGGCTCCGCGCGGGCCATATCCAAAACAGTTTCCTCACTTTACCACCCCGTCCGATCAGACGCCCGGCGCAGGCATGGGAGATGTCTACTATACGCTCGATTACTGGAGGCGCACGGCGGATAAGATGGCTTCCTGGGGAGATACGTTGCTTCAGCACGATTTCTTGAGCGTCTACGAAGGTGATCCGGTGATGATGGCCGGCATCGATCGCATGGACACGTACTTCAAGAACATGGCGAAGGCCCTCCAGGAAAAGAATTTCACCATGCAGTACTGCATGCAGTTGCCGCGCAATATCATGGAGTCGACCGAGAATCCGATCGTGGTGTCGGTCCAGGGTTCGTGGGACCACCACATCCCAACCGCTGAGCGGGACGACGACCCTTACGTCTGGAAGCACCTGATATTCACTAGCGCTTTTTACGGAGCGGTAGGGATTTGGCCTTCGAGAGACAACATCCAAACCAGGGCGGATGCCAACGCGTTCGAAGATGTGCTGCTGGCTAACCTGCTCGGCGGCGAGATTCAACTGGGGCATCGGATCGGGGAGTGCAATTTCGACCTGGTGCGGAAGACGTACCGGGAAGGCGACGAGTTGATTTTGAAAGCCAGCCACCCCATCGTTCCTCTGGACCGCTGTTATCTCGAGGGCGGCGCGGTGGGGTTTACGACTTCGGAGCGGAACGGGCACAAGTGGTTTTACGTGCTGAGCCTTCCGAGGGCAGGCTATCTCCCGGCTTTCAGCGTTTCGGACCTGGGGGTGAGCGGCGAGTGGGTGGTCTACAACCACGACACTCGCCGTGTATCGCCGGTAGATGCCTCCACCTTTATACCCCTCGAACGCGACGCAAAGCATGAGTACTTCGTGCTCGCACCCCTGCTGCAAAACGGGATGGCAGTGATCGGCGATGCCGAGAAGTTTGTGACCATGGGGGAGAAGCGAATCGCGTCAGTGGAAGTGGCAGGAAGCGCGCTGCAAATAGGGGTGGTGTCGAACCAGGAGTGGAATCCGGTGACGGTTGGCTATGCAGCCCAGCGCCCGGCCGCCGTGCAGGTGGGTGATGCTAAGCTGAAGGAGATGAGCAGTTTGGACGCGCTTAGGGCTGCACACGCCGGCTGGTTTTGGGACCATCAAACGAATCTCTGGCACGTCAAGGTCGATTTTGCCGGAGCATCCGAAATGGAAACTCAGGTTTTTAGCCTGCGTTGAGATGCCTGCTCTTTATTGTGGAGCGCCGACGACCCTGAGTGCGTTGACCTGGGCTTTGGCAGTCTCCTTGAACGTAGTGCCCCGATTGCCATCCCCTACACACTGGGGAAAGGAGGGTTACGTGCATCGTATTCTCGCATTTTCGATCCTGCTGCTGTTGCTCAATCCGTCGCATGCGATCGCCGACAAGGCCGACGACACTGTTCGAGTAGGCCTGATACAGATGAATGCGCGGCTCTACGATAAGGAATTCAACCTGGAGCGTGTCGAGAAATTGATAAGGGAGGCCGCTGGCCGCGGAGCAAAGATGGTATGTACGCCAGAGGCGGCGGTGCAGGGGTACGCTAGGGTTGATCTACCTCCCGGCACCTCCTCGGACGCCCCTCAGGTTGTTGCGGAGCGGGCGAAAATACTGGATGCTGCGGAGCCGATTCCCGGGCCTACCACATACCGCTTTGCCGCTCTCGCCAGAGAACTGGGCATCTGGATAGTATTCGGAATGGACGAGAATCGCGGCGGGAGGTTGTTCAACACTGCGATTCTCATGAATCCTCAAGGACAAATCAGGGGCACGTACAGCAAGGTCCACCTTCAGAACTGGATGCTTGCCTCCGGAGTAAACCATGGCGACAGTTTTCCTGTTTGGGAGGTTGAGATTGGAGGAGTCAAGGCGAAGGTCGGCATAGAGATCTGTTACGATATCCAGCACCCCGAGGCCACCCTTGAGCTTGCTCTGGGAGGCGCCGAGATAGTGTTCGTTCCGTACAGCACGGACGATTTCTCCCGGCCTCTCCTCGTTCACCTGTTTCAAACGCGGGCTCTCGAGAATCGCCTGTTTATTGTCCGCGTCAACTACGGCGCTCCGCACGGCTCGGGGACCAGTTCCATCATTGACTTCGAAGGCTCAACCCAGGACGAACTCGACAAGGCTGAGGGTGTTTTGGTGGGCGACCTAAATCTCACAGCCCTCCGCAAGGTCAGAGATGAGTGGAATCCGGTTTATGGCCCCCCCAACCGATTCTCGCCTGCCTACAAGCGCCTCAAGACCGATAGGTGATAATGATGGGCCGACTCAAATCCATGAGCGGCATCACGTGGATTTTGCCCGGTGCAGGAGTGCTGCCCTGCTGATCAGATCTGCACTCTGAACTTCTGGCCGGGTCCAAGGAAGGGAGTCGGCGAAGGAGACGACTCTGCCTCCGGATGACGCGGATTCGGCGGAGAGATTTGGCACCTGCGAGGAATGGAAGCTGATTAGCAAGCCGCGCCTTGAAGCAGTGCCCTGGGTCCGGCATTACAAAGACTGCAAGGAGCGGCAGGACTCCGCGAAATGAGTTATTGACCCTCGCGTAAGGTGAGCCCCCTCTACTCCCCGCCCTTGCCTCAGAGGACCTTCCGGTTAGACACGCAACTGCCAAGGCTTTAATCGTTTCCCAACGTCAGTCCATGAAACTGCTGCCAGCCTTCTTGGGCAGATCACCTCGCCGTCCAGCCGCCGTCGATGACGATTGTGTGGCCGGTAATGAGTGAAGCTGCCGGCGAAGCGAGGAAGACGACCGCCCCGCCGACCTCTGAGGGCTCGCCAATTCGGTGCAGCGCCGCAATTCTCTCGATGGTGTCCGCGCGAAAGGCGGGGTCGGCCAGCGCCTCTTCTGTGCCGGGAGTACGAATGAACGTGGGCGCGACGGCGTTGACACGGATGTTGTACTTACCCCATTCGATGGCGAGGCATTTGGTAAGCTGCACGATGGCAGCCTTGGCCGAGCAGTACACGGACTCGGTCGGCAACGCCACGAAACCCGCTTGCGAACTCAGATTGATGATGCAGCCGCCCTTCTGTCTCATCATGACGCGCCCGGCAGCCTGGCTGGCGAAAAACGTCCCCTTCAGATTCAAGGTCAGGGTCTGATCGAATTCCTCCTCGGGCACATCCTCCGCGAGATTGTTAAACCCTCCCCCGGCGTTATTCACCAGGATATCAAGCCGTCCAAAGTGTGCGACCGCATCATCCACGGCGCGAACGATCTGTTCCAGGCGGGTGACGTCCATTTGGAGCGGCAAGGCACGGCGGCCCGTGGCCTCAATGTCATGAGCAAGGGTGCTTCCCGAGTTGACGTCGCGCAATCCGAGTGTTACGTCGGCGCCAGCGTGAGCCAGGGCCAGCGCGATCGCGCATCCCAAGCCTCGTGCTGCACCTGTCACCAGCGCTACTTTTCCAGTTAGGCCAAAATGCCTTTGTTCTTCCATCTTTTCTCCTCCAACGGCGGCTCCTACATTAGGAGCATCCCCGGACCTCCGCCCTAATTTTGCAAGGGTACTTCCCACCGGGTGGCGCCACCAATAATTGATTCAATGCGGACGCGATTCATGATAATCGCAACTTCAATGCGCTGCAACGCAACTATGCGGGCGGAACGAGCTGGCGAGCTGGGTTACATAGGCCGGCGCTGTTCAGCGCCCATGACCGATGCCAGCTCGGGTTAGCCAGCGACTTGTCGCAATGCTTACTCGCCGTGCCCAGATCGTTGAGCGTCACGCCAGATGGTATTAGAATAGTCAGAATGCTGCGGCGCAATTTCATCAAAACCCTGGGGGCAAGCATTGCCACCGGTGCGACCGGGCAAAAACCAGCTTCAGGACAAGAGAGAGAACATGTGAGTGGCCGCAGAAGCCATGACGCGGTAGTGGTCGGGGCGGGAGTATTTGGAGCATGGACCGCCGATCACCTCCAGCAGGCCGGTAAGAAAGTGCTCTTGATGGATGCTTATGGTCCCTCGAACAGCCGTGCGAGTTCGGGCGGGGAGTCCCGCATCATCCGCATGGGCTACGGCGCCGATGAGATTTACAATCGCTGGTCGTTCCGCGCTCTGGGGCTTTGGAAGGGCTTCTTCCAGCGGACGGGCCTGGACCTCTTTCATCGTACTGGCGTGCTTTGGCTCGCGAAGGAAGACGACCCGTACCTTCAAGCAACGACCAGGGTACTTCAAAAAGCCGGTGTTAATTTTGAAAGGCTATCGCGTGACGAACTCACGAGACGCTACCCTCAGATTTCGCTGGATGGTGTGGCATGGGGACTGCTCGAACCGGAAAGCGGAGTGCTGCTGGCCCGGCGCGCCGTCCAATTGGTTGTGCGCGAGACCCTCAAGGGCGGCGCCGAATACTTGCAGGGCGCCGTAGTGCCACCCTCCGCAAAGGGCCACCTCGATTCAATCACCACGCGAAGTGGGGACGTAATTCACGGAGGGGTCTTTATATTCGCCTGCGGCCCTTGGCTCCCGAAGGTATTTCAGGAATTGCTCCTGAACCGAATCTTCCCGACGCGCCAGGAAGTGCTTTTCTTCGGTGCCAAGGCTGGGGACGTCCGCTTTCAGCCTCCCGCCATGCCAACTTGGATTTGTGAGGGCGACGAAGTCTACGGTATGCCGGACTTGGAGAACCGCGGGTTCAAGATCGCACTCGATCGGCACGGGCCGGCATTCGACCCGGACACCGGCCAACGGCTGGTCAGCCCCGAAGCCGTTTCGAAAATGCGAGCGTACCTTGCGCGGCGCTTTCCCGCCCTGCGGGACGCTCCAGTGCTTGAGACTCGCGTCTGCCAGTATGAAAACACATCCAATGGAGACTTTCTGATCGACCGGCATCCGGGCTTCGATAACGTTTGGCTGGTCGGGGGCGGTTCCGGACACGGCTTTAAGCATGGTCCGGTGTTGGGCGAGTACGTTGCCGGCCAGGTGCTGGGCCGCGGCTCTTCTGTCCCTCGTTTCAGCTTGGCCAGCAAGAAAACCGTGCAAGAGCGCAAGGTCTATTAGAAACCAAAGAGGAAGTCGCGCACCTGCCCCACTTTTGTTTCTCTCCCCGGCATTGTATTCCCGCCAATCCGCCTTGAAAGCACTCATTGCCGCAAGAGGACATCGGTACATCGGCGGCGTTGTATTCGCGCCCGGCAATATGGTCGCGTTTGTTGAAGCTACCGGCCCCCGGCTGGTGTATCCTCGACAATGCCATGAGACCCAAAACTCTTCTTGTGCTTTCACTTATTCTCGCAGTCACTGGAAGCTCCCGCCTCCTCCCCGCCCAGAATCTCTCGGAGGGCGAAATCCTCGGCCAAGCTGAGGCCCGCCTCCGGAAGTACCGCACGGGCGATGCGCACCTCCGTCTGGCGGGGGTGGACGGGAAGCCGCTCAGGAAAGGCATCGGCGTGCGCATCGAGCAGACCCGTGGACGCGGCATTGTAAGGAGCGCGAGGAGCGGAAGAGTCCTCGAATTTGAGTTCTTGACCTCCACGCCACACCAGTTCACGTTGTCATTTGCACTCTCTCACGTCCGTGAGGAACTGAAATAGGTCAACAGGAGTCCTAGATGACAAAGACGGAGTTCTCGAGAAGAAGCTTGCTAAGAAGCGCAATAGTGGGAACCGCGGCGAGCGCGGCCAGCATGCAAGTTGCTGCTCAGGGCGGTGGCCCTGAGGGTCGGGCGTGCGGGTCGAAATGGGAAAGACCTCCAAAGCAGAGCGGGAACAGCCTGAACCTGATCGTGATTGTCCTCGACACCTTCCGTTACGATAACTTGGCGTGCTATGGCCCAAAATGGCTGGAGCAGCTTGAGACTCCCAACCTCGACCGATTTGCCAGGAACTCGACCGTCTTCGCAGATGCTTACCCTGAAGTAATGCCTACCATCCCGATTCGCCGCACTCTGTACACAGGGCGGAGAGCCATCCCTTGCTACTATTTCCCGCAGCACGAGAGTGTGCAGTTGCCGGGTTGGCACCAGCTCTACCACGAGGACGTCACCCTCGCGGAGACCCTGCTCGAGGCCGGATACGCCAACGCCCTCATCAGCAGCGTCTATCATCAGTTTAAGCCCGGCAGGAATTTTCATCGCGGGTTCAGTACATGGCGATGGATCCGGGGCCTGGAGTTTGATTATTACGGCACGGCACCTCACCGCCAATTGGACGTTAGCGACCTCGCTTCGAAGGAATACTTGGCCAGGTTTCCGGACCTTCATGACTTCCTGAGCCAATACAAGGCCAACAAGAACCTCTGGCTACAGGAGGGAGAATCCGTCAGCCAGATCACAGCGCAAACCGCCATCCGCTGGCTGAACGACAACCATCAGGAGCGGCCCTTCTACCTCCACGTGGAGTTCTTCGACCCCCACGAGCCTTGGGACCCGCCCAGCCGGTTCCTGGAAAAGTACCTGCCCGGCGCCGTACCTCCGAGCTACATCGAACCTCCCTACGACACGGTTCCTCTCTCCGACGAAGTCCAGAGGCGGATGCTGGCGAACTACGCGGGGGACGTTAGTTGCGTGGATCATTGGGTTGGCTGCCTGCTGGATACAATCGGCCAATTCGGGTTGTTCGAAAATTCGGTCGTCGTCTTCATGGCCGACCATGGCGCGATGCTCGGCGAGCATGGGCAATTCCTGAAAGGCCCCGACAAACTGCGCAGCCAGGTAACGCACGTGCCGCTGGTGATCCGGGTGCCGGGAAGCCGATACGCGGGGAAGAAGGCGGAGGGATTCGTGCAGCTTCCCGATGTGATGCCCAGTCTATTAGGTCTCCTGGAGTTGAAACCTCCTTCTCGAGTAACGGGAAAAGACTTCTGGCCCTTGGTTACCGGCGCCACCAGCAGCATCCACGACTTTGTGGTGCAGACCTATGGCTGGGTTGGAGTGGTGCGTAACCATGAATGGGCCTACAGCGAGATTTGGAAGCCCGAAGCGTCTCAGACGAAGTTCTGCAAATATCCAGGCGCCTCTCCCAGCACCTATCAGCCGCAACTTTACAACCTCGACGATGATCCGAAGGAATTGACCGACGTGGCAGAGAAGCACCCGGACGTTGCCAGACAGATGTCGGCCAAGCTGAAGGAATACGTTGCCTCGGGAGAGGGCTTAACCTATGGCAGTTTCAATGGAAAACCAGCCCTCGACACACAGGAAGGCCTCTACGCAAAGTAGGCGCTGTCCTTAAGGCGCATAACCACGACCGCTCGGAGCAGACGAGATGGCCAAGACCAAAGTGTTTACGATCACGACCGGTGGGCCCATTGCCTGTGTCCAGGACTGATGCATCCCATGCATGAAGCACAGGCAGGAGTATCTGTGCCACAGAAGCCAGAACAGGCCACGGATTGGGCACCGCGACAGAGAGGTTGCGCGTGTTCGTGGGACGCCCCGATGCATCGGGGCGGCACCCATCGGCTGGGGTGTTGATCAATCGAGCTGCCGCCCGGTCGGTTGACGGCCTTGCCGGGGCTTGGAAAGCCAGGGGAATGGCTGTATAGTCGTCCGCACTATGACTGCGAAAACCCTGGCATTGACGATTTTTTTGCTTGCGCCTTTGAGCCTTTTCGGGGCGGAGAATCCGCCGCTTCGCTGGATTACCCTTCCCGGTCCGCCGCTCCAGGTGAACGGGCTCCCCTGGTATAGCGAAAACGGGGGTGACCTCTTTCGCCTGCCCGCCCAATTGAAAGACATCTATCGTCCCCCCGTATGGGACTTGGCCCAAGACCCCAGCGGAGGCCGCATTCGTTTCCGCACCAACTCTTCTGTTCTGGCGATCCGGCTCGAATATCCGAAGCCGCCCGACATGGCCAACATGCATGCCTTCGGCGAGACAGGAGTGGACCTGTATGCGGACGGCGTCTACCGCGGGACGGCGGTCGCCACCCGTGACGCCCAGCCGGGCAAGACCATCGAGCATACCTACTTTCAGGATCAGCCACGCCTCGACCGCGAGATCACTCTCTATCTGCCGTTGTACATGCCCGTGAAGGTTCTGGGAATCGGACTGGACCCGGACGCCCAGGTGCGCCCGGCCAAACCGTTTGCGGCCGCTACGCCACTGGTTTTCTACGGCACTTCGATCACCCAGGGCGGATGCGCCAGCCGGCCCGGCATGAGCTATCAGGCCATTCTCGGGCGCATGCTCAATTTGGATTTTGTCAATCTGGGGTTCTCGGGGAATGGACGGGGCGAACCGGAGTTGGCCCACGCCGTGGCCAAGATCAATGCCCTGTGTTACGTGCTGGACTTTGCACAGAACAATCCTACCGTGGAATCTCTTGATCAGGCGTACGCGCCCTTCCTGGACGTCCTCCGCAGCGCTCACCCGGAAACCCCGGTGCTGGTCATCACTCCGATCTATGCCGCGCACGAATCATGGTCACGCGACGCGCGGCTGGAGGGAATGCGGGAATTGATCCGCCGCGAGGCCGCCAGACGGATCGCGGCCGGCGACCGCCACATCGAAATCGTCGAGGGCACGGACCTGCTGGGACCGTTACGGGGAGACGGCTTGGTGGACGGCACCCATCCCAACGACCTCGGGTTCCAGTGGATGGCCGAGGGCCTGGCAACCCGCCTGGCCAAGGTGCTCGGCCTCCCGAATGAGCGTTGATCCGGCTGGCAGTTTCAGCGACTAGATACAATCGCGGACCACCAGTTTTATGGTCCGCGTCCTTTCCGCCGCGTGAAAGGGCGATCAAATTCGCGCGCGCGGGTCGGACGGTATCGTGACACGGCCCACGATCAAACCGCAACGTTTCTTTTGCTCCTCGGCGGTCATACGGGCGTATTCGCCGTAGCTTGACCATCGCCAATCTTCCGGGCGTCTGACCAACCCGGCCTGGACCGGGTTAAGGTGGAGGTACTCGACCTTCTCGTTGTATTCCTTGACGGCGCGCAGGGCGCGGTCGAAGAACCGGGGCTGCCACAACTCTCCCTCCACGCCCCGGAGCCGGTTGACCGCGTGCTCAGTAGGGGCGAGGCGGCGCCTCGCCCCTGCTCTATGGCCAGCGAGACCGTGGTCGGATGCACGGGCGCGCAAATGCAGTGCCACTGCTCAGGGGGGAAGACCCAAGCCGTCAGGTAGAGAGGGTGTAGCACCCGCGCCCGGTTGAAGGCGCGCGCCAGCAGGGCGACGTCAGGCTCGGTGAGTCTCTCTCGCCGTTTGAGGAGGCGCACGGTGATGAAGAAATACCGATCGGAAAGGGAAGGACGCCGGAGTTTCATTCCGTCGGCTGACGGACGATAGAATACGGCACGGTGGCGAGGGTGGCCAGGGAAAAGACGCGGACCGCAAAAGCGGCGGTCCGCGCTACCTCGCTCCCCAGTCTGCCTCCGTGTTCTCAGTGCCCTCTGTGGTCGATGCTCTTCGGGTGGCGGTCGACCCGCAATTTCGAGAAATGGTTAGCCTGAAATTGTGCTCAATTTCGTGCCCAAGCCGTTTCACCCCCGCCGCCACCAATCCCTCGGCTCGGTAGTCGCTGGCATCGCAGGTTCTTCTTTCTTTTTTCGCTTGGGTTTTTGGATATGGTGATTATCCAGGTACTCCTTGATATCCAGTTCACCGATACTCAGTTGGGGCTCGCCGCGAGATTCTGGCGTTTCTCTTTGTAATTCGCGCCCCAACCGGGCAAAGCAGATGTCCGGACCGTCCTGAAACTTCAGGCCGTCCGGGCGAAACCCGGTAGCTTGAACCCTGACAGTGAAATCGCGGGCCTCATCGGGCAGGTCAATCACGTGAAAGGAATAAATGCGGGAACCAGCGGAACTGTCGAAACCTACGTATTGGATGTACATGCGAGAATCCTTTCACCCCACGACTTCTGGCTATGGATGACACTGCTGACACGGGCGCTTCGCATCACTATCAATGGTGACCGTCACAGTGACTCGCTTCGTGGCATTCCGTTGCCTATCGACGGTACGCTGAGTATGGGTCGCCTTTTCGACAGAGCCAGTGAAATCAGAAACGTCAGGATGCAGAGAGAATCCAACCCGAGAAACATCCTCCGGGGGAGGGTCACGGGTACGAAAGGATTGAAAAGGACGGCAATTGCGACAAATCCTGACGCCCAAAAGTACTTATGACTGCGGATCCCCTCTGCAACAACCAAGAGGGCGCTCAGACAAATCAACATATTGAAGAGCTCCAGATAGCCGCCGTTCCTCACCGACCACTCTTGAGAGCCAACAGGCAGGTTCTCAAAGAGCCCCAAAAGTAAGATCGAGATAGAAACCCACTTCATGATTGTCGTTAGCATCGAAATCCTCGTTCCTTCCTTCTGCGTGTCGTTCTCCTCTTCGCCGAACTTCATGTCCAGAGCACAACCTGGCGGTGCTTACCAGTGGCAAGTACACAGGCAAATGAACCTTAATTAGTTCAGCGCTACTGAGGCAAGTCTAAGATAGGCTCTTCTCATTAACTAATGTAGGTGAATTCACTTTACTTGTCAAGGCAATTATGGGAGACTCAAGTTGTTTAGGAATACTTAACCCTAGCAGGTTAACAAAGCAGGGTGACTTTTATGGATCTATCTTCAATCCTCAGGCAGCGACTCGAGCAACTAGGACATGAGCAAAGGAACTTAGCGGTTGCTGCCCAGGTCACGGAATCTTATATTTCGCAGTTACTTACAAGAAAGAAAGCGCCTCCCGCCCCTGAGCGGACAGATATCTATGGCAAGATCGAAGAATTCTTGAAGTTCCGACGCGGAGAGCTCATTAAGCTGGTTGAGTTGCAGCGCCAGGAAGAGTTGAAGCGGAAACTGGCAGATCCACCCGCGCCTTTGTTCAAAGAAGTTCGAGAACTAACTCTTCGTAAGTGCAAACTCGGCAAACAGAAGCAGATCAGGACGATTTTCGAAGGACAGCCTTTCGGTGAACTTGAACTTCTGGTGACCCAAAAGCTTCTGGATGTGGCCAAGGAAGTTGCCAGACAAGAACTCGAAAGTGAGAGCTGGCTCCGCTTGGTGGGCAGGCTCAACAATCGAAGCTACGAAGAGATGCGAGTCGCGATTCTCGAGTTTCTAGATACAGACGTTTTCAATGTATCGATTGAGAATTGCGTCTCTTTCCTGGATCCCCTAATTGAATCCTGGGACGTTGACCTTACAACTTTCAGTCTTGAGGTCGTTTTGAACCGCAGAGTGGCCCCTGGGCACGTTAAGAAATTTGCGTTCGTTGAACAGCCACAAAATGCTGGCGAGGAGGAGCGGGGGCTGAAGGAATTCCTTCAAGAGGCTTCTCTCAGTGGCGGAGCTACCGCGGAGGAAATCGAGTTCTTCAAGGCTCTCAGACTTAGGGGTAGACACCCCACTCCACTCTTTTACTACCGTGAATTGCAGAACCTTCGAGATCCCTTGCATTTCCGTGGTCCGGCGTTCGGGAAAGGAGCCGCCGTGTCAACGAGGCATGAGCGCTCACCGTCTGCCAAATGAGCAAATGTGACCAGATTTCACGCCTCCGATGAGGGATACTGCTAAAGGTTCGGTAGATCTCAAGGCCTTGTCGTGTGCGAACATTGGTCCAGTCTCCCTTTGGGTACTCAAAGCACACGCAAGAGCATCAAAGCGGAATAGCATAAAGCTGCGAGACTCTACCCGGAGATCGAGTACTGTTTGGTCATGGCACATCAGCCAGGGAGGGCGTTATGGATGTGGCTTTGAGCGTCGCAGGCTTCATCGTTCTTATGTGGATCTCAGCATGTCTCCACGTTTTAAGGGAATACGAACGGGCCGTGGTTTTTCGTCTGGGCCGCCTACAAACCCCGGACAAAGGGCCCGGGCTCATCTTCATCTTATGGCCGATCGACAAGCTGGTCAGGGTTTCGTTGCGCATTATTGCGTGGGACGTCCCGCCTCAGGACACGATTACCCGCGATAACATTTCGGTGAAGGTAAACGCCGTTGTTTATTTCCGCGTCATTAGCGCTCAAAAAGCCTTCATCGAACTGGAGAATTACCGCTACGCCATCGAACAGTTGGCGCAAACGACGTTGCGCTCAGTACTGGGGGAAGTGGAACTCGACGACCTGCTCTCCCAGCGCGAGAAGCTCAACGCGCGACTGCAGACCATCCTCGACGAGCAGACCGAGCCGTGGGGAATCAAGGTAGCCAAGGTGGAAGTGAAGCAGGTAGACCTGCCTCAGGATATGCAGCGCGCCATCGCTCGCCAGGCAGAGGCCGAGCGTGAACGCCGGGCCAAGATCATCAACGCTGACGGCGAGTTCCAGGCGTCTGAGAAGTTGGCGGAAGCTGCGGCCGTCCTGGCACGCGAGCCGATCACCATTACGCTTCGCTACCTTCAAACCCTGGCAGAAATTGGAACCGAGAAGAACACCACGGTGGTATTCCCTGTCCCCGTGGAATTGCTGAATGCGTTGCTCGGGAAGGCGATCGGGCACTGAGCTAAGCCTGAGAGGGCAGTCTCCGCGAGGGGGAGTCATCGCAGCCGGGGCTGAGCTGTGCTCCGTTCTTCTTCCCCTCTCGCCCGGTCTCTTCCCCGCCTCTCCACAAAGTGCTGTGGGGGCCGCTCGGCTGCGCCCCGGCCAGAATCGGGTGAATACCGTGTAGGCCGGAGAATCACCCCTCCGAACATATGGAAACAGCATCTCCTACAATCCGGAAGATAGCATTTATCGGTGACTACTTACCACGCAAGTGCGGCATCGCTACGTTCACATCCGACCTGCTGACTGCCGTGGCCGCGGAATATCCCCAAACCCAGTGTTTTGCCGCGTCGGTCAACGACATCGAGGAAGGCTATGAATATCCCGGCGTAGTTCATTTCGAAGTCGTCGAGCAGGATCTTACGTCCTACCAACGCGCAGCGGACTTCATCAACATCAGCAACGTAGACATCGTGTGCGTTCAGCACGAGTTTGGGATTTACGGCGGGCCCGCCGGCCGACACGTGCTGGCGCTGGTGCGCGAACTGAAAATGCCCGTCGTCACCACGTTTCATACGCTCCTGCGCGAGCCCAATGACACGCAGCGGCGCGTCATGCAGGAATTGATCGCGCGCTCGGCCCGGCTGGTGGTCATGACCGAGCGCGGCCGCCAGATGTTACAGGAAGTCCACCAGGCTCCGACCGCCAAGATCGATCTCATCCCGCACGGCATCCCCGACATTCCGTTCGTCGATCCGAACTACTACAAGGACCAGTTTGGAGTGGAGGGAAGGACCGTACTTCTCACCTTCGGGCTGCTCTCGCCCAACAAGGGAATTGAGCACGTGCTCAATTCCCTACCGATGATTCTGGCGGAGTTTCCGGAGGTTGTTTATGTCGTCCTGGGCGCGACGCATCCCCACGAGTTGCAGGAGCGCGGTGAAGCCTATCGTCTCGGCCTCGAAATCCTAGCCAAGAAGAACAAAGTCGAGAAGAATGTCATTTTCTATGACCGTTTCGTGGAACTCGAGGAGTTGAAGGAGTTCATCGGCGCGGCGGACGTTTACATTACGCCGTATCTCAACGAGGCGCAGAGTACCTCGGGCACCCTGGCGTATACGTTTGGCGCGGGCAAGGCCGTGGTCTCGACACCTTACTGGCACGCCGCGGAATTGCTGGCGGAAGAGCGCGGTATCCTGGTGCCCTTTGGAGACTCTAAGGCCATCGCGCGCGAGGTTGGCGGCTTGCTGCGCGATGCGACACGCCGTCATGCGATGCGCAAGAACGCCTATAAGCTGGGCCGCGAAATGGTCTGGAACAACGTGGCGCGGCTCTACATGCGCTCCTTCGAACAGGCTCGCGTCCAGGGTGCCGTGCTGTCGCGAAAATTATTCGCTACGAAGACCCTCGACCAGCAACCCCGGGATTTGCCGGAAGTGCGGCTGGACCATCTCTCGCGGATGACTGATTCGACCGGCATTTTCCAACACGCCATACTGACGGTGCCGAATTTTCGCGAAGGATACTGCACGGATGACAACGCCCGGGCCTTCATTCTTTCCACGCTGCTCGACGAGCTGAAAGTTGAACAGGCACGCCTACGGACGCTTTCCACCACTTACGCGGCCTTCTTGAATTACGCCTTCGATGAGAAAACCAAGCGCTTCCATAACTTCCTGAGTTTCGACCGCCGGTGGCTTGACGAGCCGGGGTCTGAGGATTGTCACGCTCGCGCGCTCTGGGCATTGGGCGTGGGCGTGGGGCGCTCCCCGCGCCGGAGCTTCCAGACCATAGCCGGACAACTCTTCGCCCGAGCATTGCCGGTGGTGAGCACGTTTACTTCGCCGCGCGCCTGGGCATTCTCGCTCATCGGAATTCATGAGTATCTGCGCCGGCTCAGTGGCGACAGCTTGGCTCACCAGATTCGTGATACGCTCACCGCGCGGCTAATGGAGATCTTCGACAAAGCCTCACACCCGGAGTGGCCTTGGTTTGAAGAGGAACTGAGTTACGACAATCCCAAGCTGGCACACGCCTTGCTCCTCAGCGGCCACGCCACTGGGCAAAAGGTCGTGTTTGAACGGGGCCTTGGTGCGCTGCGCTGGTTGGTAGGGATAGAGACCTCCGAGAATGGCCACTTCCAGCCCATCGGCAGCAATGGATTTTACCGACGCGGCGGCCCGCGTGCTACCTTCGACCAGCAGCCCATCGAGGCTCAAGCGATGGTGTCCGCCTGCCTCGAGGCCTACCGCGCAACCTCGGACTCCTGGTGGTACGATCAGGCGCAACGCGCCTTCGATTGGTTCTTGGGTTGGAACGACCTTGGACTGGAACTTTACTCTGTCACTACGGGCGGCTGCCGCGACGCTTTGCACGTGGACAGGGTGAATGCGAACCAGGGAGCGGAATCGACCCTGGCATTCCTGCTCTCGCTTGCGGAAGTGCAACTCATGCAAAATGCTGTGACCGTTTTCAACGAGCCGTCTTTGTAGGTACCAATGAAACCTCCGAACGTCCTGCGCACGAACGTGACTCTGTATCCTGACAGCAAGCGTGTCCTGATGCGGCCCTTTCATTTAATGAGTGGCCGGCGCGCCGACGAGATTTGCGCCCGCATCGTGGCCCTTTCCGAAGACGAGGTCCATACACAGCTTACCCGGTTGTGGGCGGAATTCGGAGCACGCCACAAGAACATCCGCGACTTTTTCCGGCGTCGTTTTGAGGAGGTGCGCCCCTATTTGTTAAACGACCGGGCACTCTCCGAAGAAAGATTGCTGCTGGTCGGCGGGTATTTCACTGATGAGTATTCATTCGAGGCCGCCGCGCTGTTCAATCCCTCCATTGTGCCGCACCCCGATCAAACCTGTCTCCCGCCCGGCTCGCTGCGCTTCGTGCTAAGCCTGCGTGCCACGGGGGAAGGGCATGTCTCCTCCGTCACGTTTCGCACCGGGGTGCTCGATACTCGTGGGAAGATCCTGATCGACACGCCCACGCCGTACGCTGTCGAACCGGCACAAATGCCGCAAGCGGCATTCCGGAAAGACCTGTTCGCGCGCAAGCTGGACGAACTCACCCCTCCAGGGGCTTTCAGCCGGGAAGTCCTGAAGGGCCTCGGAGAATCGTTCACGCTCAAAGACTTGCGCGCCAGCGTCAGCCAAGCTGTAAAGCAATTTCAGGTGCGCGACCTGGAAACCGAAAATGCAGCCAGGAAAACCCTCATGTTGGGGCAAGCGACTTTCGAGGTCCAATTCACCTCGGACGCGGGTTTTTCCGAGCGCGTGCTGTTTCCCTTAACGCTGGTGCAGAGCCACGGTATCGAGGATGCTCGCTTTGTACTTTTTCAGGATGACGATGGCACGCGCACTTATTACGCAACTTTCACCGCCTATGATGGCAAAGAAATTCAGCCCCAGTTCCTCGAAACGCCCGATTTTCTGAACTTCAAATTCGTCACGCTGAACGGCCCGGCCGTCGAAAACAAAGGCATGGCGCTCTTTCCGAGGAAGATTAAGGGGCTGTACGCGATGCTGGGCCGGCAGGACTTCGAGAACATCTACTTGATGTTCTCCGACCATTTGCATTTCTGGCGGACCAAGGAACTGATTCTGGGGCCGAGATTCCCGTGGGAATTCATCCAGATGGGAAACTGCGGTTCCCCGATTGAAACTGAAGCCGGCTGGCTCGTGCTCAGTCACGGAGTGGGCCCGATGCGGAAGTATTCCATCGGCGCCTTCCTGCTCGATCGCGATGACCCCAGTAAGGTCATCGGCCGAGTGGGGAAACCCCTCATCGAACCCAATGAAATCGAGCGGGAGGGTTACGTCCCTAACGTTGTTTACTCTTGCGGAAGTCTTCTGCACGGCCGGCACCTGATCATCCCTTACGGAACGGCCGATCACGCCACAACTTTTGCGATTGTAACGCTTGATGAAATCCTGGACGCGATGGAGTAGCCGTAGCGCCGGACTTCAGCCCGGCACCTGCCGCCCCAAAGGGCTGCGCCACGGTCCAATTAGGACAGCACCCAGTGCGCGGCTCCACTGCATGTCATTCCCGCGAAGCCGGGAATCCACAGCCTGGAGTGGACCCCCGCGTGCCCGGGGGTGACGTCGCCTCGTTCAGTCTGCCCTTCTCGCTCACTAGGCGCCTACCGATAATGTGGCTGGAGGAAGCTTGGTGGACGTTCTCCTGCGCCTGGCCGGCTGAGGGTTTGGCGGAGGGGCTTCGTCAGTAAATTCGACAGTCATGAGCCGGGTGGCAAATTTCTTGGGTCCGTGGAGGGGGAAGTCGATGGAGGTGCGTTCGGCGTTCGATTGGGTTACCACACCGTGGCCGTACTGGAAGTGCTTGATGAACTGGCCTTTCGGGAGTGTTTGCATATGAGTCTCCTTTATACATCGAAGAATTAGTGCCTCTATCTGACTTCACCCCTGCGAGCGGCTTGCGGGGCTTGGTGCATTCGGCGGCACCGGCCTGGGCTACAGGGCCGCCGCTGTGGCCTGCGTTCGCCGCAGACCCAAAACGCTCTCTACTGCGCAGACCAGGACGTGAGAGAGTTCATCGCTGGTCGCGGGCGGCACAATTCCTCCGAGCCATCACTGCACGCTAAAGTTCGCCGCAGACCCAAAACGCTCTCTACTGCGCAGACCAGGACGTGAGAGAGTTCATCGCTGGTCGCGGGCGGCACAATTCCTCCGAGCCATCACTGCACGC
>Ga0181532_10000816_pt1 | contig 31191 bp, 25 predicted proteins | sample PEATcosm2014_Bin_33_FD_119768 | JGI IMG/M metagenome (GOLD analysis project Ga0181532, IMG submission 119768) | Peatland microbial communities from MTU Mesocosm Facility, Houghton, MI, USA - PEATcosm2014_Bin11_30_metaG | ecosystem: Environmental > Terrestrial > Soil > Wetlands > Peat | place...
GCCGGCCAGCGCCTCTTCCAAGGCGCGCACGCTGGACTCCCGGCCCACCACGAACGGCGTCATCATGTACGGAAAGATGACGACGTCACGGATCGGCATCATGGGGAGTTTCTTGGTCTCGAACTTTTCGCGCTGCGTCACTAATAGCCGCCTTATCGTCTTGGAGCGAAGTAGCCACTCCGGGAAAGAAATGAATGTGAAACGCGCCCTATGTGGCGCCCGCTGCTTCCGGCGGAAGCCCACCTACCCGAGCTCCAGAATATCACGCGAGGGAAGCCAGCAGAAGCGGGAAGCCTGTGCCTGGGAGTAACGAAAACCGCACAAACCACATGAATCAGATAATGCAGCCGGTTCGCGTCCGCGGCAATGGCGCAATCGTCATGAGTTGTGAGAAGCTATTAGGAGCGCTAAGGCGTCAGTGAAAGGCCACGCGACGGCTCGCGCGCCAATGTTGATTTTACTTCCGCTCAATGACAGCAGTCGGCGACGGATAGCACCAAACGCCAAATAACGCGAGGACTGGGTGTTCGATCTCGATTTTTCTCCACCGGAAGGGCTAAACCGTTCTCTCTGGCGTTCGTTGCTGATCAACTTGGCCGATCGCTTCGCCCCTGAACGCCTTCCGCCGCTGATACTGACGTCAAAACCAGTTGACGTTGGCCTTCTGCCGGGCGAACTCCTGGAGTTGCCCTGGTATCGCACGGTCTTTAGCAATCTTGCGGACGTGATATCGCCGGAAACCCTGCCGCCTCTGGAATTGGAATCGCGGCCGGTCGACGTCGGCGAACTGCTCGGCGACGAGCTGAGTCACGGCTGGTGGAACTCTCTCTTGCAGAATCTTCGCGATCGCATTGCACCCGACCGCCTCCCGCCGTTAGAGTTGACTTCCCATCCAGTGGCGGCATTTGGAGCCGATTCGAGCCTGCAGATCCTCGATTGGTCCAGTTTGATCGTCGGGCCAAAGGTCTTCCGAGCTGATGTGCCGCAGGCCAGACCGGCCAACGTCAGCTTTGGGGAAGCTGCGCCAGTTGAAGCCCCTGAGGCAGCTCCAGCCGATCCGGTGCTACTGATAGCGCGCGTGCAGTTAATGCGCGATATTGGACGCACACACTTCCGCCGCAAAATATGGATTTCGCTGGCCGCGGCCGAGGCCATTTTTCTGCTGGTAATGATGTTTAAGTTCCAGTAGTTGCGAAACCGGAAGGCCTGGAGGAACTCGTTCGCCGCTTTTCGTTTCTCATCGATTCGTATGCGTGTAGGATAGGTTGGCTGGCTCATATTAAGTAAGGCGGTCAGCTCGGGCACAATCTCAGCAACAAGGGCGGACACACGTGGGCATCAAGACCAGCACGCGGTTAGTTGGTGAGGTCGTCATCGTCGACACCATCGGCGAGCTGCGGCTGGGCGAAGGGACCAATGTGCTTCGCCAGGTTGTGAATGAGACAGTCGAGCAGGGTTATAAGAACATCCTGCTGAACTTGCGCGATGTCCGGCACATTGATAGCGCAGGGGTTGGCGAGCTGATGAGTTGTTATACCTCGGTGCGTAATCGCGGCGGTCAGCTCAAGTTGATGAATCTCAGTAAGAACGTTCATAACCTGCTGCAGATTACCAAGCTGTATACGATATTCGAAGTAGAGGACGACGAGCCCACGGCAGTAGCTTCCTTTGGCTAATTGGACTGCAAAGCTAATGGATTTCTGGAATCCTGGGGGTCGGCAGTATTTAGAAGATTGTGTTTATCTTTGAAGTTTGCGAGGCGATATGAAAGGCGATCCTAAAGTTATTGCATTTCTCAATCAGGTGTTAAAGGCGGAGTTGACGGCGGTCAATCAATACTTTCTGCACGCGGAAATGTGCGAGAACTGGGGCTATGAACGGCTGGGAAAACTTATCAAGAAAGAGTCGATCGAAGAGATGGTGCACGCCGAGAAATGCATCGAGCGCATTCTGTATCTAGACGGCACTCCCAATATGACCGACTACTTCAAGATCAATATCGGCGCGACCGTGGAGGAGCAATTCAAGAACGACCTTCAGGTGGAGTATGACGCGGTGAAGCGCCTGAATGACGGCATCAAGCTCTGCGTAGCCCAGGGCGACAACGCCTCGCGCGAGCTGGCCGAAAAGATTCTGATGGACGAAGAGCACCACATCGACTGGCTGGAAGCGCAACTGCACGCGATCGGCGAGATGGGCATTGCGAATTACCTGGCACAACAGTTGAAGGAAGAAGACTAAAGCCGGCGGTCAGACGTCGGACGAAAGCCTGGTTCAATGTCCCTGGGGGTGGCGAGTGCAACGCTCGTCATCTCCGGCCGCTCCGACCCGCAATAGCTGTGCTGAAATGCGCCTGTCTTCCCTCCAACAGGCCTGGCAAATTCCACGCCGCCAGACATTCTTTGTTAATACCTCGTGAAATCTTAATGAAAGAATCGATTCGCTGTTGACCGCACGTTCAGGGTTGCACTAGCATCCACACGACCAATGGACACTTCAAAACTGGACGAGCTACGCGCTAACTACAAGGCTGCCACGGAAGAATGGGTGGCTGCTATTCGAGCTGAGGAAGCTCTTGCCACCCCCGATCATTCGATGGTAGCCATGGAGCATTGGGACGCGGCTGACTTTGCGGTCCAGGACGCGCAAAAGAAAGCGGCTTCCGCTCGCAATCTTTATAAAGACGCACTCAGGAAGATTGACTACGGTTTCTAACCCGGCGAGCTCAATGGTTGGGCCAAACGGTCAACTTTTCCTTAGGGTGCGTCCCTCGAAAATGATTCTGAATGACAACGGGCATTCATCATGTATTCACGGCAAATTCAACTGTCATTCATCTTGCGCGCGGCTCGCACATAGTATCTTTGCGAGGCACTTACATTCCTAACACCAGCGTAAAGAAGGGGATATAGCATGGCGACAGCGTCTGCTCCTTTATCATCGCCGTCATCGGCTCCAGGGACCCACGGAGTACATGCAAAGCTCGCCAAGTCTCCCGGAAAATTGGGGATGGCCATCTTTGGGGTGGTGATCGTCGTCGGTGTGGTCTACGCCGCGGGTCATCTAATCTCCGATCTCCGCAATGTCCAGAGCGCGTCGATCTTCCCGTTTGTACTTCTGGGTATTGCACTGCTGGTAGCGTTGGGGTTCGAGTTTGTCAACGGTTTTCACGATACCGCCAACGCGGTGGCAACGGTTATCTATACCCATTCGATGGATCCGCATATCGCGGTTGCGTGGTCGGGGTTCTGTAACTTCTGTGGCGTCGTGTTATCGACCGGGGCGGTCGCCTTCGGCATCATCTCACTGCTGCCGGTGGAACTTATCCTGCAGGTCGGCCAGGGCGCGGGCTTTGCGATGGTGTTCGCGCTGTTGACGGCGGCGATCATCTGGAACCTGGGCACATGGTGGTTTGGCCTGCCGTCCTCGAGTTCACATACGCTGATTGGTTCCATCATCGGCGTCGGCATAGCCAACCAGTTGATGCAGGCGCGCACCGCGACCAGCGGCGTGGACTGGGGACAAGCGGCCAACGTGGGCAAATCGCTGGTTCTGTCGCCAATTGTCGGCTTCGCGTTGGCCGCAAGTTTGCTGACCTTGTCGAAGGTTTTCATTAAGGACAAGCGCTTGTACGAAGCTCCCAAAGGGACGGAGCCGCCTCCCTTCTGGATCCGCTGTCTTCTTATCCTTACCTGTACGGGAGTCAGTTTCGCGCACGGCTCCAACGACGGCCAAAAGGGCATGGGTCTGATCATGCTCATCCTGATCGGTACCGTCCCTACTGCCTATGCGCTGAATCACGCGTTCACCGCGCAGCAATCGGTAGATTTTGTGGCCGTGTCGCAGCAGGCTTCACGCGTGCTCGATCCATACGTCTCGCCCGATGCTGTCGTGGCCGACCCACGCGACGAAATCTCCGACTATGTGCGGACGAAACAGTTCACGCCTAACACGATGTTGGGGCTACGCGAATTGATCAATGACATTTCCAACGAGGTGGTGCTCTACCACGAACTTGCGAACATACCGAGCGATCGAGTCCGTAACTTCCGCAACGACATGTACCTGGTGAGCGAGGCCCTGCGTTTGATGAAGAAGTCGGGGAAGCCTCAATTCACCGCGCAGGACTGGACTGTTCTCACCAACTACAAGAAGTACGCCGATAATGCCACCAAGTTCATCCCCACATGGGTGAAGGTTGCGGTTGCTTTGGCACTGGGCATGGGAACGATGGTGGGCTGGAAGCGAATCGTTATCACGGTCGGTGAAAAGATTGGCAAGGACCACCTTACCTACGGTCAGGGAGCAGCGGCGGAAATCACGGCCATGGTGACCATAGGCGCTGCCGACTTTTACGGATTGCCGGTGAGTACCACTCACGTGTTGTCGTCGGGAGTTGCGGGCACCATGGCCGCGAATCACTCGGGCTTGCAGTGGGGAACCCTGCGCAATCTGCTGATGGCTTGGGTGCTTACATTGCCGGTCTCAATCGGCTTAGCGGCGTCTCTATTCTGGGCCTTTAGCAGAATGAGCAAATGGTGAGTTTGAAATCTGTCCGCACACCGGCCAGTGCGTCGGGGACGATACGGGAAGAAATCGTCCTCGATGGCAAGCTTTTATGTTGATGGCGGGGAGGCTGAGTGCTTGGCCCTAATCTCAGCCAATTTAGCCAGGATCACGCCTTCCTCGATCCTGGTTTCCTGAATGCGCTTGCGGAGTTCGGAATCCCGTGAGTCGGCGGGAGCCGACAATTCCAGCATGGCAAGGCGTCCCCGCACTAACACCAGAGTGGCCTTGAGGTCGTCAATGTCGTATTGGCTCGTCATGACCCTCACTCGGTCATACGGATAATCTCGATGAGGTCAAGGGTATCACGCGCAGGTTCTGGCGTACTCGGTCACGGGGTGATCTGCCAGACGACGCCCTGGCCAGCGGTGCCGCCAAAATAGGCCGTGCCATAGAGGTTGCCGCTGCTGTCGAGGACCACGTTACAGATGGGAAAACCGCCATCGTTGCCGCCCGTGAAATCGTACAGGTCGGTGAGAGTCCAGCCGCCGCCCGAGGGTGTCATCTCGAAGACAAATCCGTTGCCAAAAGCGCCGCCACTTGGGTTGGTGCCGTAGATGTTGCCGACCGCGTCAAAAGTGAGGCTGCCGAATGGGCCATTAATCCCGTTAAAGCTTTCCAGCTGGCTGAAAGTCCAGTTTCCGCCGGAGGGCTGCAGCTCGTAGACCGTACCGCCGACGAACCCGGTGCCAAACAGATTGCCGCGGGAATCGAAGGTCAGGCCTGCAAGCGGTGATCCGCTGCCTCCGTTGAAATCGGTGAGGGTCTTCTGCGTCCAGCCCGATCCGGCAGGGCTCAACTCGTAGGCCGTGCCCAAGCCAAGGTCGCCACCTTCGTAAGCGCTGCCGTAAAGATCGCCGGAGCCGTCCAGGATCACGCCGCTGAATGGATTGCCACCATCATTGCCGCCGGTGAATGAGTACGGAACGCTTTCCGTCCAAGTGCTGCCCGAGCGGGCCAGCTTGAAGACCACGCCGCAAGTACTCCCGTCGCAAGTGTCGAGGCCGCCGCCGTTGGTTGTGCCGTAGAAGTTACCGGCGTTATCGAACGTGAGATCGCCGTATTGCGGGCTGCTTCCGTCGCTGCCTCCCTGGAAGCGATAGAGCACGGTTTCCATCCACGGGCAGCTTACTGACCTGCAGGCTGTAGCCGGGGGGCCGGAGCTGGAAGACGGTGCCGTTTCCTTGAAAGCCGCCCAGACTGGTGGTGCCGTACAGGGCACCGTCCGGACCAAAGAGGACGCGAGCTATAGGAGCGCTGCCGTCGCTTCCACCCTGAAAGGTATAGAGCGTGTTCACGACCCAGCCCGATCCCATGTGCGACAACTTGAAGACTGTTCCGTTGCCGGAGGAGCCGGACATGGTGGTGCCGTAGAAACTTCCGCCGCCGATGGTCAAGCCGGCGCTGGGAGTGCCACCATCTCCACCGCCCGAGAAGTTATGGAGCACGTTGAAGGTCTGAGCATGGGCAAGCGTGAACGGAACGATGGCCCAAACCAGCAGGGCCATGCTGAAGCGAGATGCTGAGTTTCTGGTAATCACAGGATGACCTCTCGTTGTAAGTAAGGCGCAAGACCAGAGGACGAGTGCGCTAGGAATCTTACACCGGATTGGGATGGGGTGACAGGGCGGGGACAAACGAGCGCAGGACCGGCTCCCGTCGGGGACAGCAGCTCGGGTCGGGCTCCCTCGCGTTGGTAGGCTGGGCCACTCGCCTAAGGACAGCCCGCGAGGGCGGAACAATCGTAGCCCAGCACGTGAGTGCTGGGGGTAGCTGTGATTTATCGCGAAGAGTCCGGTAGGACGACACCTGGTTTGTGTCGTCCCTGAAGGGACTCGGGAATTTATTTTGGAATTTTCCCAGCACTCACGTGCTGGGCTACGATTGTGTCGCCCTTCGGGCTAGCGTTCTTCAGATCGGATTGGAGTGGACGGGCCGAGATTATGAGTTGGGGACGTACTCTGCGTCCCTCGTTTGGGACGCTAACCTGGGCAGAGAAAAATCCGCTCCCGCCCACCGACACGGGGCTACCCTCGATAGTTGGACTCGAGTCAACCTGGGTGGGTGGCTATACCGGCCGCTTTCGTACCGCCAAACATCTTTTGGTGGCTCTGCCCCCTCCCCGACAATAGGCCCGCGGCTGCCGAAGAGAGTACCCCGTTGGATAAAATCACAGACACCATGCTGTTTCGGGGATTTTGATGACGGATGCCTACCCCCCAGGTTCGCTCGTTCTGTTGGGCGAGCCTGGGTTGAGGCACTGAGCCGCTGCATCTACGAACGGGGCTAGGCGTTCTTCGCCAGAAGTTCTCCGGGCAACTTCGGTATCTTCAGGCCGCGAGGCAGCTTCTTCACAGGCGCAGGCTCTAGCGCAGGTTCTACGCTAGCCTCCGCCGCCGCGATTGGTGGCGGGAAGGCCTGCTCGGGACGAGTGTCGATGTCCAGTTGTTTGGGGAGAGCGAACTCGGCCTCCAGAGCGGGATTGCTGAGGGCACGCAGGTCGGTTTCAGGATTGACGTCGAAGCGGCTGCGTCCCATCCATCCCGGGATTGACTTTATGTTGGTTCCCGCCTGTTGCAGGCCGTAGAGGATCAGTCCGGCGCGTTGCGTGTCGAGGCAACCGGCGGCCAGCGCCTCCACTACCTGCATAATCGAAGCCTGTACCGCTTGCATGTCCTCCAGCGGAGGCAGTTCCAGATTCCAGGGTTTGTTTTGCGAGCGGGCCTGAGCCATGCTGAGGCGGCGTCCGCGCCAGCGCAGGTGGAAATAACAATACTTGCGGCCCCGCAGAGCAGCGGCGCCACAGAAGACTCCGTTTTCTTTGACGTGTTGGCAGTATTTGTAGGGCATGGGTGAACTCCAGTGAGAAGTAATTAGCAACTAGCAACTAGCGAAAGGCAAAAGCTAAGAGCGAAGAGCGAAAAGCTAAGAGCGAAAAGCTAAGAGGAAATGCGAACGGCGATTGGTAAGGCAGGCTCCTTCGGTGAGATAGAGGGTCGACTGCTTGCTTGAAGATGGCCGCTGACGGCGGCTGAGTAGCGGCGGTAGAAGTGTGTCCCACAATGTGGGACACACCGGCCGATACTTATTCCATCCCGAGAATAGGTGCAGAAACGGCGAAGATGAAATAAAAAAATGCATGCGACTGTTACGAAAGTAACCAGTCGCTCCCAAAATGGGAATGCGAAAATGTCAGAGAATGGGTGATAAGTCATTTGAAAAGAACCTTTTACCTATAAGTCCAATGGGGAGAGCCCTTTGGCTCGGAAATTTTGGCGATTCTGATTGTTTTCAATGGGTTGCAGGGGCGGAAATAGGGGGAGTATGAGGTGGCTGTCAGTTGTCGGGAACGGAGCCGCAGATCCCTCGACTGCGCCGTCCGCCCGACCGCAAAGCGGTCGGAAATGCTTGCGGACGGCTCGCTCAGGATGACAGCATTGCGAGTGGGGTCCTAAACCGACAACTGACAACCGACAACCGACAACTGCTCTCACACTCCGACGGGGAACGGTTTGGGGCTGCGTTCTTCGGCGCGTTCGCGGACCAGGCTGTCGAAGCGTCCCTGCAACAGCGACATCAATCCCGTGTACCAATATCCGAAGACGAACAGCACCAGGAATGGCACGGTGATGAAGTTCTCGTTGGCGACTGCGTACCAGACCGTCAGGGCGAAATAGCCGCCGACCAACATTTCCAGATAAGGAACCAAGCCGAGACGCTTGCGATACTTCTTCGCGGCGGCGCCTTTGTCTGCCTTGCTGACCACCCGATACTTCGGCGTCCGCGCAAACGCTGTCTGATGTCCGATGAGCGCTTCGATCACGGCTTTGCTGTTGGTCAGCGTCAGGCCGATGCCGAGCGCCATTAGCGCAGGCAGGAAGAGGAAGGTGCGATACCAGGACTTGGGAAACAGTTCCTTCTGCGAGACGAGGTAGAAGCTGGAGATGGAAAAGGTCGACGCCAGGAAGAGCGGGATGTCGATGTAGAGCATCTGGAACCATCCCTGATAGAAGCGAATGACCATTGCCGGCAGTAAGAGCGTGGAGAGCACAATCATCAGCGGATAGCTGATGTTGGCGGTGAGGTGATACCAGGCTTCAACCTTCTCGCGGCGCGCGACTTTGGCGCCCAGCACCTTCGGCAGATCTTTCTTGGCGCACTGGATCAGGCCTTTTGCCCAGCGCGCCTGCTGCGTCTTGAAGGCGGTCATCTCGATGGGCAACTCGGCCGGACATTCGACGTCCTGCAAGTAGCGGAACTTCCAGCCGGCTAATTGCGAGCGGTAGCTGAGGTCGGTGTCCTCGGTGAGCGTGTCATGTTCCCAGCCGCCAGCGTCGTCAATGGCCTTGCGACGCCACATTCCCGCGGTGCCGTTGAAGTTGAAGAAGACACCCGCACGCGAACGGCCGCCGTGCTCCAGCACGAAGTGGCCGTCGAGCAGGATCGCTTCCACCTCGGTGAGGAACGAATAGCTGCGGTTCAAATGCGTCCAGCGAGTTTGCACCATGCCGATTGTGGGATTGGAGAAGTGATGAATCACCTTCATCAGCCATTCAGGCTGCGGCATGAAGTCGGCGTCGAAGATGGCGACGAACTCGCCGGTCGCGGTCTTCAGGCCGGCGTCGAGCGCGCCCGCCTTGTAGCCTTCACGATTGGTGCGATGGTGATGGCTGATGTCGTGTCCCATTGCGGCGTAGCGCTCGACCACGCTGCGAGCGACTTCGACGGTCTCGTCGGTGGAGTCGTCGAGCACCTGGATCTGCAGTCGGTCGCGGGGATATTCGATCTTGCAGACGCAGTCGACCAGGCGATCGATGACGTACTCCTCGTTGAAGATCGGCAGCTGTATGGTGACGCGCGGCAACTCCGCGAAATGCGATTCGGGCTCGGTGATCTTGTTCTTGCGGTGCTTGTAGTAAAGGTAGACAAGCTGGTAGCGATGCATTCCGTAAAGCGCCAGCAGAATCAGGACAATGAAATAGGGAATGAGCAACAGCATGTCGAAGGCGTTGGCTTGATACAGGCCCTTGAAGGTGGGATCGAGAAAATGGGCCTTCATGTAATGGCGAAACCCATGAGGTTCCGCCAGCACGCAAGCGAGCAGGCTGACGACAGCGTTCAGAAGCGGACTCCTGGAGCAAACGTCGAAGAGCGGCCGGAGCGTAGCGCCAGCCGAAAAGCTCTACAAATCAAAATTGTACCTGAGGCAAGGGAGGAAACTAAGTTCTTCACACGCAAAGATGTATCTTTCAGACTCGTGTTCGAAGCTCCACCCATCGCCGGAGAGCAGACCGGCCGCCATTGTTTCATATTCCATTACAATGGGAGGAAGCAGAAGCGGCGGCGCGAGAGCAATGCGTATCCCAACCAAGTTATGCGCAGTATTTTGTTTTGTGCTCAGCAGCATGATCTCGCTGGCGGCGCAGACATCGTCTTCTGCTGTGCCAGCGGCTGCAACTTCCCAGTCCAGCTATCCCGAGCAGGCTTACCTGTCGGCGTCGCGCTACGTCAGCCAATATTTTGACTTCAGCTTGAATCTTCCACGCGAACTGCGCCTGCAGCCGATCCCACAAGCGGCGGCGCGTGACGGAAGCATTCAGTTGTTGGAGCTTGGTGGTCCACCTCCGCTGGATGCCGAGATATCAATCTGCGCAATTCCGACCGCCGGCGGCAAGAACCAGGATGCGAAGACGCTGTTGCGCTACGCACTCGACCAGGAGCTGTATCGCGGCGTGGAGGAACTGCGCGGATTGTCCAAGGCCAGCTTTGCGGGCCATGAGGTTTACTTGTTCGAGACGCGCCGCGGCATCGAACAGCACTTCCTGCTGGCAACGATGTCGGGCGATTACATCTTGCGGATTTTCCTGGCCGCGCATGACGACAAGACCGTGAAGCAATTGGAATCGTCCTTCGAACACATGGTATTTTTCGCACCCGCGGATTTGCATCAGTACGTGGAAACCGGAGCGCGGCCCTACGACGGACCTTCCATCTCCTCGCATCAGTTGGAGGCGTTGGAAGCTGATCCGCCGGCCAGCCACATCGATCCCGGCAGGATTAACGGCGACTTCTACGAGAATCCCGCGATCGGCTTCAGCTATCGCATCCCACAGGGTTGGACGCTGGAAGCCGAAGGCGCGGTGCAGCCCGCCGTCGAGCGCGACCGTGCCAAGGAAAACTTCGGCATGCCTCGTGTGGGACGCAACGAGCACCGCCTCATGGAAGCCTGCAGCCGAACCCTTTTCTCCGTTTGGGCCAAGCGCCCGGCAGCGGACGGCCAGATCTCCTACGACGAATTTGGCGAGGTGACGGTTTCCGCGATATCGATCGCGTGTTTCCCGCGGATGAAGTTTCCCGATAATGCCACCGACCAGCAGGCGGCGAAGGATTTTCTACTGCAGTTCGGTTTGACTCATCCCATCATCGACGATATGCGCGACGGCAAAGCCTTCAGCACCGACAGCAGCGTTTTCCTTTTGCTGCAGGGGACGGTCGGGTTTCAAGTGCCGAATGACGCCCTTTCGCGGCGCTTGTCGGTTGCCATGGCGATCACCCAGCGGCGCGGGTACGTGCTGACCTGGTTTTTCGCGGCGCCGCACAATGCGGAGTTGCAGGCATTGACCAATGAACGCGTGATTTTCGATTCTGCTCCGCCGGCGAAAGTTGCTGAGGCCTCGAAACCTGGAGGCGGAGTCGCGGCGACAACGACTCCAGCAGCTTCCGACTCTGCTGCCGGCACAAACGACCCAACTTCGGTGGATGCTGCGACTTCTTCCACTGCGAGTTCCGATCAGCAGCAGACGACAGACACAACGCGTCCCTCGCTTCTGCGTCCGGGTGAAACCATGCAGAGCCAGCAGGGAAAAGGCGAACCGATCTCCAAGCAGAGGCTATCGCAGTAAGGTTGCCAACCAATAGGCGTGCGAAATCCGTTTTCCGTCGAGTCTCGTAAAACATATAGTGATAGCTAACGAGGTACAAGATTGCCAGACGAAACGCAGCCGGCAGAGAATTGCCCCAGCCAAGCCGGCGCGAAGGAAAGCGTGCCGGCGTCCGAAACTGCAGAAGCGCCAAAACCGCTGGACGCAGACGGCGAAATCCCGCCCGTAGACGAGCCGCAGCAGGAACAACCCGCGGCCTACGCTTCAGCCTGCTCGGGTCCTGCAGGCGAAGAAGTTCGGGACGTAACCCCACGCGAGCGTGGACGTATCAATCGCCGCGAACTGCTGAAGCTGGTTCCAATCATCGCCATCGGCGCATTTGCCATCCCCAAGTTGCAGGAACCGTTGTTGATGGATGGCCTCGCTCTCAGCGACTGGGCTTCCGCTAAGCTGTTCGGGCGACATCGCCTGGAACCCACATACAGCAACAGCGAAGTCGCGCCCTTCGATCGCTTTCCCTACAACTACTACGACGTCCTCGATCCTGAAGTCGATCTCGACCGTTGGACGCTGACTGTCGAAGGCCTGGTCAAGCGTCCCGGCGAGTACAAGCTGCAACAGATCCAGGCGTTGCCCAAGGTTGTACAGAACACGCGGCACGTCTGCGTCGAAGGTTGGGACGTCATCGGAAACTTTGGCGGCACACGCGCCTCCGACTTTTTGCGCTCCGTTGGCGCCAACCTGACCGCGCGCTATCTGGAGGTCGAGTGTGCCGACGAGTACTACGAATCCATCGACATGGCCACGGTGCTGCATCCCCAAACTCTCTTTTGTTACGAGATGTACGGCCAGTCGCTGGACCGCGGTCATGGCGCGCCGCTGCGCCTGCAAATGCCAACCAAACTCGGCTACAAGCAGGCCAAGTATCTCGACACCATTCGCGTGACCAACGTTCTCAAGGGCGGCAAGCGCGGCTACTGGGAAGATCAGGGTTACGACTGGTTCGGAGGGCTGTGAACCATGGCGACGAGTGCTGCCATAGTCAAGAGCAACCAGAGCAAGAAGCCGGACACGATCACCATTGCATACGAGCATCCGTTGATTGTTCGCGTGGCCCACTGGCTGAATGCGGTTGCCGTGTTCGTGTTGATCACCAGCGGGCTGCGCATATTCCGCGCCTTTCCCAGCTTCGGGCCGAAGATTCCGCAGCAGAACTTCTGGGTCCCGCCGTCAGGAATTGCGCTGGGAGGCTGGCTCGCCGGCGCGTTGCAATGGCACTTCACCTTCATGTGGATCTTCGTCGGCAGCGGTCTAATGTATGTCGTCTATCAAGTCGTGACTGGTCATTGGCGGCAGGTGCTGTTTATGCCGCGCGACATCAAAGGCGTGTGGCCGATGGCGCGGCATTACTTCCTGTTCGGCAAGAAGCCGCCGGTCGAAGCCGCGTACAATCCGCTGCAGAAGCTCGCCTACTCTTCCACAATCTTCTTCGGCGCGATGTCCTTCCTCACCGGGCTCGTGCTGTATAAGCCAGTGCAGTTCTGGTGGCTGACGTGGATGCTGGGCGGCTTTCATTTCGCGCGCATCTGGCACTTTGTCGCGACGTGCGGATTTGTGGCCTTCATCCCAGGGCATCTCATCATGGTATTGCTGCACGGCTGGAACAACTTCTATTCCATGATGACTGGCTGGAAACGCGATCCTGAATATCTCGACTAAGAGGCGCTTTCACCACGGAGCCACGGAGAGCACAGAGAAAATCCGAACTCTGTGAGAAGAGCTAACCAAGCTTCGATTTTCGTTGCTTCCTCGGTTATGACTTGACTCCTCTCTTTGCCTCCGTCTCTCTGTGGTGAATGGGTTCTGATGTTCTCCGTGCTCTCCGTGTCCTCCGTGGTTCAAACACCCAATTCGCAGGGTGAATTCGGCGCGAATGCAAAAAGAAGCCCCGCTGGTTAGCGGGGCTTCGCGAAACAACAGACTTCTCAATCAGCGTAGGTCAGAAACCAGTCAGCTTTCTCGGAGCGCCCAGACCGGTGCACCCGTCCCAGCCAAAGAACGATCCCGGATAGCCGTTGCTGCCCCGGGTGACATCGAAGAAAATCTGGCGGTAGACTCCGGGATTCTTGTAATAGAGGTAGGTCTTCTGGAGCTCAGCCGAAGTATGGTTGGCGAAGCTACCAGCGGCGTTGGTCATGCCAGCCATTGTCGGCGAAGAAACGCTGGTTCCACCGACCTGACACCATCCGCCGCAGCCCGTGGTGGAATACATCGCAACTCCCGTATCGGGATCAGCGTCAGACCCCCAATCCGGCGTACCGCGGTGCGTTCCGGCGAGGTTGTGGATCAAGAACTGGTAATTGGGCAAAGGCTCCATGCTGCTGAAGCCGCCGCCACTGCCGTTCCAGCAATCCTCAACTCCGTGGAAAAGGCCGCCGCTGTCGCGCACGATGCTGGTGCCGCCAGCCGCCACCACATTCGGCGACGCCATGGGGTAATCGGTGCCGTAACCCGAGTCGCCGGCTGAGGCGAAGTAGACAACCGTCGGTGTATCCATGTACTGGTCGTAATCCGTTTCACCGCTGAATTCGCCGCCGTAGCCAAAGCTGTTGGACTCTTCACCGCCGCCCAGTGCAGCCACTGCCTGGCCACCCAGGTACTCGGCCGCGCTGGTGCCGCCCGCAAATGGATCACTGCAGAACTGCGCGACAATGATCTGCGCCTGGGGCGCCATGGCATGGGAGTACTGCGTGTCGAGCGCCGTCTCTACGTCCCAACCGGTTCCGTCGCTGCTCGGGCAATCCCCGCAGTCACAGATGAATTGCAGGGTCTGGGCGGGCAGACCGTACTCGGTGTTAAAGGTGTTGAAGTCGGCTTGCAGGGTGCTGTTGTGACCGTAATCCACTACGGCGATGGCCTTTGACCCACCACTGGCAACCGGAGAGCCGCTCCTGGGACATCCAGTGGTCGGCGGCGTCACGTTGTAGATGCAGGCGATAGAGCCAGGCGTCTCAGCACCCGCCGGCGGACTGTTTTCGTGGTTGACGTCGCTCTTGACAATATACAGATGTGTCCGCACTCTCGTTCCCGGAACCAAGCCAAGGGTGCTGGGTGGAGCGATAATGTTGCCTTTGACCTGCGAGTCCTGCGACTGGGAAAAGCCACAGATTGCCATCGCCAGGATTACCAATGCGGCGAGCACGAGCAAGAAACCTCTCTTCATTTGCATCTCCTTGATTATCATCTTCGATTATCATCTTCTGGGATTTACGTTTTACCTCCCCACAGCCCCACAGCTATCTGGGCAACGCGGGACTTCGGGGTCTGCTTTTCATTGGCCGAGAAGCTTGCGAACTCAAAGGGCTTTACTCGCCTGTGTGCCGGGAACGTGAGAGCGGAGATCAGCACTGTAGAAAGCCGATCCGCTGACGAACAGAGCACAATATCGGGCGCGACGAGCATCAAATGAGTTCAGAGTTGAACGGAATTAAGCACCCCAAGCACATGCGAGGGTTGAGACCCCAATTGGGAAACCGGAGGGCAGGAGAATCAACTCAGATTTGGCTGCTTATGGTACGGCTCAACATACTTAACATCGTCGCCTAAGTCAACAGCAAAAAAGCTGATTGTTGTAAAAACTTTGTTCCAATTCCGGTTGGCGAACTGCCTACAAAGGAAACCATGCCACGTAAGTGGAGCCTTTTCGACTGGATTTCGAAAGGATGACCGCTATTGATGAACTACTGCCGGGTAAGTATTACTGCGTGGTAAATGCCCGCAGTTTCTGGAAAGCGAGTACCTTATGAAGCCGCGCTCTCCGTTGTTCGTTCTTCGCTCGTCCTAGAGCTCTTAGCCCTTAGAGTCAACTCATGCAGCAGGGTCGCTTACCGTTGTATGCCCCATTCGCCTATGGCAACCTCCCTCTGGCGAAAAGCGAACAGCGACCCGCGTTCCTTAGCGAAAAAGCGTCTTCATGCCCAGCGCGCGCCGCGGTGAAGGTCACCTCTGGCTTTCTCGCTTGACCCGCCACGGCTTTTCTGTAAGAGTAAGCGACACGTCTCACGCGGGGACATGCCATGCCGTCTGGCCTTCCTATCGTAGAGTTCGATCGCTCCAAACTGATGATACGCATTGAGGTCACGCTTAACGCCGATCCCACGGCCATCAGTCCGGTCGTGGAAGGCATCATGGAAATGGCGCGCGGGCTAGACTGCTCCGCCGGCAAAGAGTTCGAGATCGAGACCGCGCTGCGCGAGGCCCTGGCCAACGCCATTATTCACGGCTGCAAGAACGATCCCACCAAGAAAGTCCAGTGCTGTGTAGGATGCGACGAAGAGCGCGGCATGCTGATCGTCGTGCGCGATCCCGGCTCCGGTTTCGATCCCTTCGCGCTTCCCGATCCCTGCAATGGCGAAAACGTTTACTCCAACCACGGGCGCGGCATCTACCTGATCAACCAGCTCATGGACGAGGTGAAGTTCGAGCGTAACGGCACCGAAATCCACATGCGGAAGTACTGATCAATCACAGCTTTGATCTTTATGTGCGGTGCAGCAGCGTAGCTTCCGCTACGGCGTTATCTCCCAAATGACACCGCAGCCGTCGTTCGGAGTGCAATTGTTGCCATTACCACCAAGGATTGTTCCGCCGATAACATTTCCGCTCGCGTCGATTACCAGGTTAGTGCTGGGATATGCTCCGTCGGCGAAATCAAAATCGTGAAGGTCAGTTTCTTGCCAGCCGCCGTTTTCCTTGGTGAGCTCGAAAACAGAGCCAAATCCACCGCCGCCCTCCTCGGTAGTGCCAAACAGATTGCCGGCGGCGTTCATAATGAGTGTCTCCGGCCCACCACCTCCGGGAGCTGGGGAGTTGTAAAGCACAGTCTCCGTCCAACTGCCATTGTTGGGCGTCAACTCGTAGACGATGCCGCCGCCGGCCGACCCTCCCGACATGGTAGGACCATATAAATTACCCGAACTATCGAAGAGCACGCCGATAGGCTCAAAACCATCGTTCTGGCCGTTGAAGTCGTAAATGACGGTCTCAATCCAACCTGCACCCGAGGGCGTCAATTCAAAGACGGCAGAGACATTGTAGGTTGTTCCATAAAGATTGCCTGCCTGGTCAAACGCCAGCATTCCGTTTGGACCTCCGCCGTCGGCGCCCCCGGTGAATGTGTAAAGAGTGTTTTTCACCCAACTGTTGCCGGTGTGGGCCAGTTCGTAAATCAGCCCATTGCGGTAGGCGCCGCCGTCAAGAGTTGAGCCATAAAGGTTCCCCGCGTGGTCGAAGATAAGGTTGTCGGGATACACTCCATCACTGCCTCCGGCAAAGCGATACAGCACAGTCTCCGTCCAGGGGCAAAGTGCAGCTTTGCAAAGAGCAGCTGGAGGCGTGAGTTTATACACCGTTCCGTTGCCACCCCAGCCGCACGCTGATCCTCCAACCTGGGTTGTGCCATACAGACTGCCGTCGGGCCCCAGAGTCAATCCTCCGCTGGGAACAGCGCCATCGCTGCAACCGGTGAAGCTGTAGAGCGGAGTCTCGACCCAACCCGACCCCGAGTGGGTCAATCGAAAGACGACGCCGCAGCCGCCCTGGCATTGCGTGCTCGGACCTCCGTTCTGGGTCGCCCCGTAAAGATGCCCTGCAGCATCCATGACTAAAGCGCTCGGATGAGCGCCATCGGGACCGCTGAAGTCGTGAATGATCTGGTAAGTCTGCGCCTGCGCCGATGGAGCCGCCGCCATCGCAAGCGCCACCACAATCGCCAGCGTGGGAGTTTTCGCGTAGGAGACTCCACCAAACCTTCGGGCGTCGGAAGTTTGCTGAGATGCCATAAAATGACCCCCTCGTCAGCTTGAAACGAACGGAAACATTGGGTTGTGATGTGTCATTAGCCTGCGACGCTCTCATGTCACAGGTTGGAAGCGCTTGCGAATCTTGTGTCAGTCGCAAACGCATGTCAAGAAGATTTCCACGTATCTTGTCCGAAGCCTGCTCGAAACCCAGACCGCGGCGAGCGCACGGATAGGCGTTGCAATAGCGCTATCTGACAACTGCCAACTGGCCACCGCCTTACGGCGTGATTTCCCAGACCACTCCAGCTCCGTTCGCACCTCCAGCGCTGGTTGTGCCGTAGAGATTGCCGCTTGCATCCACGGTCACGCCGCCGATCGGCACTTCGCCGTCTCCCTGTTGGCCCGGGAAGTCGTGAAGATCAGTACAGGTCCAACCGGTGCCGTTGTGAGTCACCTTAAAGACAGAGCCTTCGTTATGGGCACCGTCACTTGCAGTTGTGCCGTAGAGATTGCCTGCCGCGTCGAGGGTGAGAGCGCTCCAGGAACCAAAAATTCCGCTGAAGCTGCACAGCCCGGTAAATGTCCAACCGCCTTGAGAGGGAGATAGTTCGAAGACCGCTCCACCTGTCGGATCGCCTGTGCCGCCTCGGGCAGTGTTGCCGTAGAGGTTGCCGGCCGAATCCATGACCAGCGAACCCTGGGGCCCGGAGCCATCAGCGTAGGTAAGGCTGTACAGAGTGTTGAACGTCCAGCCTGAACCGGAGGGTGTCAGTTCGAATATGCTGCCGTTCCCCGTAGTGCCACCGTCGAATGTCGTTCCGTAAAGATTTCCGGCCGAATCCATGATCAAGCCCGAGTTAGAGTAAGTCCCGAAGTCGTAGCCACCGTAGCCCAATTCATACAAGACGTTTTCCGTCCAGGTCCCGCCGGAGTTCGTAAGTTCAAAGACAATGCCCTCAGTATTGCCGTTAAGCGCGAGTGTCAGGCCGTACAAGTTGCCTCCCGAATAGAGGATGAAGGGCACAGGGACGTAACCACCGGGACCATCGTTACCAAAGCTATAGAGCAAGCTCGCAAGCCACGGACATAGCGCGGCCTCGCAGGCCGTAGCCGGAGGCTGCAGCCGGGATACCATGCCAAGACCATATTCACCGCCTCCGTCCGTTGGGAGATAGAAGCTGCCATCCGGAGCAACGGTCAGTTGCCCCGGTTCATCCCCGTCGTAGCCCGTGAACGTGTGGATGGGAGTTTCCACCCAGGCGCTGCCAGCTCGTTCCAGGCGGAAGACCACTCCTGAGGAGTCGTGGCCGCAACCGTCGCCGCCCCAGGGCGCTGTTCCGTACAGCCTGCCTGCGCCACCCAAAATCAATGTGCTCGATGGCGCGTATCCGTCGGCACATCCGGAAAAGTTGTAGATGACCTGGTAGGTTTGCGCCTGCGCAGTGCTGGACACCAGCAGAACGAAAAGCCCCGCCAGACTTGCCAGTCCGGCGATCACCCCACCGCAATGTTGTTTTGAAGGTGTCATAACCATCCTCCTTCGCGAACTACAATTTTGATCCGTCGCTGTCCCACGCTGTGGGACGTTCCTATCACCCGGTCATAACTGACAACTGACCACTGGCAACTGCCTTACGGCGTGATCTCGCATACCACGCCGTCATCGGGAAACGGATAAGGGCCGCTGCTTGTGACGCCGAAAACGTTGTCGTTCGCATCCAGCGCCACGCTGCCGTAGAGCAGGCCGCCATCGCTGCCTTGCAGATCGAAATCGTGCAATGAGCTGTAACTCCAGCCGCCGCTTGATGGCGTCAGCTTGTAGACGGTACCGAATCCGCCATTATTACCACCAGATACCGAAGTGCCGTACAGATTGCCCGCGGCGTCTATGGTGAGGGTGGACTCGGGGCCACTTGCCTGCGATCCCGTGAAGGTATAGATCACGTTGAAGTTCCAACTTCCCTGGTTGAGCGTCAGTTCGTAGACCGCTCCGAGTCCCGCTCCACCGTAGGCGGCAGCGCCGTACAAATTGCCCGCGCTATCGAACATCAGTCCGCCGTACAGAGCGCCGCCATCGGCTGCGCCGGTAAACTGATGCAGGGTGGTTTCGATCCAGCCGGAACCGGACGGCGATAACTCATAGACCGAGCCGCAGCCGAAGTTGGAGTTGCAAGGGCCGATGCCGCCGTAAGCGGTCACCCCATAAAGATTGCCGGCCTGGTCGAGCACGACTCCTGCGAACGGCCGGCCTCCGTCGCTGCCGCCCTGAAACTCGTACAGTGTGTGGTTGGTCCAGGTGCCATCCGTGTTTCGCGTCAGCTTGAACACCGTGCCGCAGCCGGTGACGCCGGGAATGACCATACAGGAAGAGTCTCCATCTCCCGAAGTCGTCCCGTAGATATTGCCGGAAGAATCAAACACGAGGTCTGAGTAAGGAAACGCTCCATCACTGCCGCCTGCGAAATCGTGAAGCACTGTGATGGTCCACGGGCACGTCACGCTCCTGCAGAACGTCGCCGGTGGTTGCAGCTTGAAAACTGTGCCGCACCATTCGCCGCCGCAGGATCCTCCGTTTACGGTGGTGCCGTAGAGGCTCCCGTCAGGGCCGAAGATCACCCTGGCTTCCGGGCCGAACGGCCCATGGTTTGTAGCTGTGAACTCGTAGATCGGGTTTAGCGTCCAGTTGGAGCCGTGCCGCACCAGCTTATAAACCGTGCCGCAACCGAAGGTGCAGGTGTCGGACCCTCCGGCGGAAGTCGTGCCGTAGAAATTTCCCCCCGCGTCCTTGGTCAATCCAGCGGCCGGAGCGGCGCCGTCGCCCCCGCCGGTGAACGTATGCAGCACAGTGAGGGTCTGCGCCTGCGCCGCCGGAGCGGCGATCATAGCTGTCGCGAACACCAGCCCTAAGAAGAACGCAACCAATCCAGTTCGCAAGTTGATGTCGAAAATCGAAGCTGTACCTTGCTTAGAAGACGCCATCGTAATTCTCCTTGATTGTGCCGGACTTCATCCGGTAGGTCCCACATTGTGAGACCATGCTGATCTGACCACTGACCACTGGCCACTGTCTTACGGCGTGATCTCCCAGATCACACCGTAACCATAAGTGCCACCCTCGGTGGTTGTGCCGTAGAGATTGCCGCTGCTATCGACCGTCAGAGTACCCACGGGAAATTCCCCGTCGCTACCGCTGAAAGTGTGCAGCACGCTATATGACCAGGTGTTCCCGGAACGGGTCAGCTTGAAAAGCGTCCCGTACCCGTAGATTATGTTCGAGCCATAGAGATTGCCGGCAGAATCCATGGCCGGGCCGGAGAGATTACCTTCAGACCCGAGGTCGTTCACCAGAGTGTAAGTCCATCCTCCGTTCGAAGGGCTTAGTTCGTAGGCGTTTTCGCTACCGTTGGCATCGTCGCCGTCGCTAAAGCCGTAAAGATTTCCGGAGGCGTCGCTGATCACGCCATCCAGCTCGTAGCCGTTGTTTCCGTTGAAGGTGAAGATATTGTTCAAGCCCCAGCCGGATTGCGAGTGCTGCAACTGCCAGACGGCGCTATAACAACCGTCGATCTCGTTGCAATATGCGGTGCCGTACAGATTGCCTGACTGGTCGAGGACCAGCGGCCCGTTCGGAAGCGACGTTCCCAGGCCCAGGTTAGGGTTGAAAGAGTAGAGGACGTTCTCCGTCCAGCCGCCACTGCCAGGACTCAGTTCGTAGGCGGCGCCGCTCTCATTGTAGAGGCCGCCGAAGAAGGTCACACCGTACAGGTTTCCGGCGGGATCGAAGACGACGCGGCTGGCGGGATACGATCCATCCGGCTGACCGGTGAACTGATGAAGCACCGTCTCCTGCCAATTGCAGGTGAAGCTCGCGCAAAATGTTGGTGGCGGCGCAAGCCGGAAGACGGCTCCGCACACGTAATAGCTGGTGCAGTTTGCGGCCCCTTTGCTCAAGCCGTACAGCGCGCCATCCGGTCCCAAGACCACACCAATGCTCGGGCCGCCGAAGTCGTTGCCGCCGTCGAAATCGTAAAGCGGCCTGAGGATCCATCCCGAGCCGGAGCGCTCCAACTCGAAGACCGAACCACAACCGGTAGTCCCGTAGAAATTGTCGCAACCGTAGACCCGATTGCCGCCGGCCGAAGCCGTGCCGTAGAGGTTACCGTTGCGATCGATGGTCACACCATCCAGCGGATTCGCCCCATCGCGCCCGCCGGTGAAGTTGTGCAGCACCTGAAAGGTCTGGGCCTGCGCCGCGATGGCGGTCACAAGCAAGATGAGAAGGCCGGTCGTGATTGCCAGCCCAACGATCACTGAATTCCGACTTTGTTTCGAGCCCGTCATAGCGATTTCTCCTTCGCGAACTACAGTTTCGATCAACACTTCATGATTCGTTGACCTCCCACGCTGTGGGACATCCCTATCGGCCGTAATGACTGACTGCCGGCAACTGCCCTACTGCGTGATTTCCCAGATCACTCCGAAGCCATAATGTCCACCGGCGGCCGCCGTACCGTACAGATTGCCGCTACTGTCGATGACCACGGAGCCTTCGGGGCCGGCGCCATCCGCGCCGCTAAAGGTGTGCAGCACGCTGTAGGTCCAGGTGCTGCCCGATTTGGTCAGCTTGAAGATGTTGCCGTCGTTGAAAAACCCTCCTGAATTTACGCCGTAGAAGTTGCCCGCAGAATCCATTACCAGGCCTGAGGCATAATCTTCGAAACCAAAGTCGTAGACCAGGTTGTAATTCCAGCCGCTACCGGAAGGGCTGAGCTCGTAGATCGTGCCGCTATCGTTGCCAACAGCGCCGGCAGTCACGCCGTAGAGATTTCCCGAACCGTCGCCGATCAGTCCCAAGGGCTCCGCCCCGTCGTATCCGTTGAAATAATAGAGAAGGTTGTAGTTCCAGCCCGATTGCGAAGGCTGTAGTTGCCACACTCCACCGAAAACATTCTCCGTCCAGCCGAGCTCGGCCGTGCCGTAAAGACTGCCCGCCTGGTCGAAGAACAGGCCTCCCGACGGCAACACCACTGCCACCGGCAGATTAGGGTTAAAGGAATAAATGACGTTCTCCGTCCAGCTTCCGTGTGATGGAGTCAGTTCGTAGACGGTGCCGTAGCCGTAGGCCCCGCCATAGGGGCCGCCAAACACGGTTGAGCCATAAAGATTTCCTGCCGCGTCGAAGATCACGCGGCTGTCCGGATCCAATCCATCCGGCGCCCCGGTGAACTGATGCAGTACCGTCTCCTGCCAGCTACACAGGAAGCTGCCGCAGGGGTTCGGGCGCGGTCTTATGGAATAAACCAGGCCGCATTCGAAGCCATCGCAAGTCGCAGTCGTGGTAGCTGCTCCATAAAGAGCGCCGTCGGGCCCAAACACCACGCCCACCCCAGGATTATTGCCCCCGCTTCCGCCCTCGAAGTCATACAGCGGGGTAAGCACCCAGCCTGAACCATCGTGCGCCAGCTTGAATACGGAGCCGCAACCCGTATTCCCGTCGTTGTTCTCATAGCCGGATACTTGATTACCGCCGGCAGAAGCCGTGCCATACAGATTGCCGGCCTGGTCGATGGTCAAACCATCTTCTTGCGCCGCGCCGTCCTGACCGCCGGTAAAGGCGTGCAGGACTTGAAAGGTCTGCGCCTGCGCCGCCGGGGCGGCGATCACAGCTGTCGTGAGGATCAGCCCTAAGAAGAGCGCGGACGTTACCGGTCGCAGGTTGATGTCGAAAATCGAAGCTGTCTTTGGCCATTGATTTGCCATTGTGACTCTCCTTGACCGTTCAAGCATTGCCCGGGTCGCACACAAGAGAATGTGCGCCCCCAGCCACCATAGGCCGCCTGCTTTCCCGGCGTTGGAGCTACTGTTGCGCTCTCTTATACGGAGAGTCAACTTAATTTCACATTACGGTCTAATCGTCTGATGGCAGGAGGTTTAGCTGGATGTGCTCCGGCGCAGTACGATGACGATAAAGACGGCTGGCTACTGGGGATTCAACCAAAGCAAACCAACGCAAAGGGCCACCCCAGATAGGTGGCCCAAGATTTATCTGGCAGGTCAATCCTATGGTTGCTCTTCGATCACCTTCCTGATCCGCTCGAAGGCCCAGTCGATCTCCTTCCGGGTGATGACCAGCGGCGGGGCAATGCGGATCACATGGTCATGGGTCTCTTTGCAGAGAATGCCCAATTCCTTCAGCGCCTCGCAGTAAGGCCTCGCCGGAACGTCCAACTCGATGCCGATCCATAGCCCCTTGCCCCGGACCTCGCGCAGGTGATGACTGCGGAGTGTCCGCAGCCGGTTGAGGAAATAGTCGCCCAGTTCGGCGGAGCGCTGGACGAGCTTTTCGTCGATGAGGACGTGTAGTGCGGCGCGAGCGACGGCGCAGCCCAGCGGATTGCCGCCGAAAGTGCTGCCGTGGTCGCCGGGATGGAAGACGCCGAGGATCTCCTTCGACGAAAGCACCGCCGAGACGGGATAGAAGCCGCCGGACAGCGCCTTGCCGATGATCACCATGTCCGGCCTCACGCCTTCATACATGTAAGCGAAGAGCTTGCCGGTGCGTCCCAGGCCGGATTGGATCTCATCGACTATCAAAAGGACATTGTTGCGGCGACAGATCTCGGCTGCTTCGCGCAGGAAGCCGTCGGGCGGAATAACGATTCCGGCTTCGCCCTGAATCGGCTCTACCAGGAATGCGCAGGTGTTGGGCGTGATGGCATCGCGGAGGGCCGCGGCATCTCCGAACGGGATGACCTTGAAACCAGGCGTGAACGGGCCGAAGCCGTCGCGGTACTGCTCGTCAGTGGAGAAGCTGATGACGGTGACGGTGCGGCCGTGAAAGTTATTCGCGCAGACGACAATTTCGGCTTGGCCAGCGGGAATGCCTTTGACCTTGTATCCCCACTTGCGCGCGGCTTTCACCGCGGTCTCGACTGCCTCGGCACCGGAGTTCATCGGCAGCGCCGCCTCGTAGCCGGTAAGCTCGTGCAGTTGCTGGTAGAAGAGCGGCAGTTGGTCATTGCGAAACGCGCGCGAGGTCAAAGTGACCTTCTGCGCCTGCTCGAACATTGCTTTCAGGATTTCCGGATGGCAATGTCCCTGGTTGACGGCGGAATACGAGGCCAGGCAATCCAGATAGCGATTGCCTTCCACGTCATAAACCCACACGCCCTCGGCGCGCTCGATGACGACGTCGAGAGGATTGTAGTTGTGAGCTCCATATAGGTCTTCGAGTTCGATGAAATCTTCGGTCAGCAATTGATCGATAACGGGCATAGGTCCTCGTGTAGAAGCAATTAGCAATTAGCAACCAGCGACCATCAAACTAGAATAAGTAGTCCAAAACACGCCGGATTGCTGTCAGACGCCTGCACTCTTTCATCGGCCGGTCCTTCTCCTGCGAGCCTTGGCTAATTGCTGGTTGCTAGTTGCTAATTGCTGCTCTTATTCGAGCAACATCGTTAACAATGCCATCCGCACGTACAAGCCGTTCGCGGCCTGGCGGAAATAAAGCGCGCGCGGATCGTCATCCACTGTCTTGTCCAGCTCAACCGTGCGCGGCAGCGGATGCATGATCATTGCGTCCGGCTTCATGCGCTGCAGCACGGACGAGTTGATGGCATAGCGCTGCGAGCCCGCTACGCGCGGCAGCCGATCGGGACGAATGCGCGTCTGGTAGATAACGTCCACCTCGCCGACCACACGATCGATGTCCGACTCCAGTTCGTAGCGAACCCCGTGCCGGTCGAGGTACTGCAGGATGTCGCGTCGCATCTGTAGCTCGGGCGGGCTAACAAAAAATATCTTGACCCGTTCGAACTTCGCCAGCAGATAGGCCAGCGAACGTGCCGTGCGGCCACTTTCGAGCTCGCCGATAAAAGCCACGCTCAACCCATCGAGCGGTCGCTCGCGATAGATCGTGTACAAGTCGAGCAGAGCTTGTGTGGGATGCTGTCCGCCGTCGCCATCGCCCGCATTGATGATGGGAACAGGCGAAACTTTGGCTGCGCGCGCCGCTCCGCCCGGTTCATGATGACGAATGACGATCACGTCGCTGTAACTGCCAATGATGCGAATGGAATCCTCGACTTGCTCCGCCTCAATCTCCGACGAGAAGGCGCGCGCGTGTTCCGTGGAGAGCACGCGTCCACCCAGCCGGTGCATGGCGGCCTCGAAGGAGAAGCGGGTGCGCGTCGAAGGCTGATAAAACAAGCTGGCCAGGATGCGGTTCTGGTAATCCAGAGTGCCGCCGCGCGCCGCGATCCGTTCCATCAGACGCGAACGGTCGAACAACTCCATCAGCAAGGGAACAGTGAACTGTTGCGACTCGACCACGTGCCTCAATGTCATGCGTGAGCGTCCCAACTTGTCCTCTCGCAGTTTGGGCGGTATGTGCAGAATGGGCATGGCCTACCGGAGAACCGGCTCCTCCAATTCTTGTAACGCAATTTCGCGTGTGGGCCCGGCATCGCCAACAATGCGGGTACCGGCCCGGCCGGCAACCGCTTCGCAGAGAAGTTCGAATGACGAGATCACAGCTTCCTTGCCGCCGCTGCGCAGGAAGTGAATCACCGACTCGATCTTCGGTCCCATATTTCCCGGCGGAAAATGCCCTGCACGCTGGTATTCCTCCAACTGTGACACGGTGACGAAAGTCAGCGGAGTCTGGTCGGGCTTCTTATAGTTCAGATAAACGTAATCGGTGTCGGTGGAGATGGCGAACAGATCGACGTGAAGCTGAGCCGCCAGCAGCGCCGATGCCCGGTCCTTGTCGATGACTGCCTCCAGGCCTTGCAGTTGGCCACCAACGCGCATCACCGGAATGCCGCCACCACCGGTGGAAATCACTACCACCTTACGCGCCACCAGCGAGCGGATGACGTCAAGTTCCACAATCTCCAGCGGCTCCGGCGAGGGCACCACTCGGCGATAGCCGCGCGCCGCATCTTCCACAATGTGCCAGCCAAGCAACCGCTTTCGTTCCTCCGCGTCGGCCCACGAATAGAACGGGCCAATGGGCTTGGAGGGCTGTAGCATGGCGGGATCGTCCGGCGAGACCACGGTCTGGGTAACCAGGCTGACCACCGGAACATCGATGCCGGCCTCGGCCAGCTCATTTAGCAGAGACTGCTCCAAAAGGTATCCGACTTCGCCCTGGCTGGCCGCGCCGCAAACGTCGAGGGTCTGGCCGTACACGACGTCGGAGGCGCGCTCGGAGCGCAGCAACTGCGCTCCCACTTGCGGCCCATTGCCGTGGGTGATCACCAGGCGATAGCCGAGACGAATGAGGCCGACTATTGCGCGCGCTGTACGGCGCGCGTTTGCCAGTTGCTCGACGATTGTCCCCTTCTCACCGGCTCGGATGAGAGAGTTGCCTCCAACCGCGACTAGCGCAGTCTTCGACATAGGTTTCCTTAATGACGCTGTTCGCTGTTCGCTCTTCGCCAACCGCTTGCGGCCCTTAGCGCTTAGTCCTTAGCTCTTAGCTTTTAGCATGACTGCGTTGCCACGCTTACTAAGAGCTAAGAGCTAAAAGCTAAAGGCCAAGAGCCACTCGCCTCTGGCGAAGACCGAGAAGCGAATGGCGAACAGCGATCAGCGGCTTTTCTTCGCCGCCCTGGCGGATGGGAGACCCCTCGCTATGGGTTCGCATATCGCTGTCTTCCATCCACCAGTTGCGGCTAACTTGATTTAGTCGCTCTTCGCCCCTCGCCTCTGGCGAAACGCGAAAAGCGTCTCTTCGCCTTACCTCACCAACTCCAGCATCGGCTCGCGCGCCACTTCGCGTTCCTTCATGTAAGCGCCCTTCATAAGTTCCAGCATGATTGCCTTCTGCGCATGCAGCCGGTTCTCGGCTTGCTGGAAGACGAAGGAACACGGCGAGTCGATCACCTCGTCGGTAACTTCGTCGCCCCGGTGCGCCGGCAGACAATGCAGGAAAATGGCATCCGCCTTGGTGCGCGCTATCAAGTCTGAATTGACCTGATAGGGAGCGAAGACCTGCTTTCGCGCTTCCGTCTCGAATTCCTGCCCCATGCTGGCCCAAACGTCGGTGTAAATGACGTCGGCGGCGAAAGCCGCGATCTCAGGATCATGAGTGATGGTGAGATTCGCGTTGGTTTCCGCGCCGCGCTTCCGTGTCCAGGCGACGGCTTCGTTGTCGGGCTCGTATCCGGGTGGAGTCGCGATCCACACGTCCGCGCCCAGTTGCGCTCCCAGGAACAGCAAGGAGCGAGCGACGTTATTGCCATCGCCGATATAGGCGATCTTCAGGCCGGAGATGCGGCCCTTCACTTCCAATATGGTCAGGTAATCTGCCATCGCCTGGCACGGATGGCTGTAATCGGTGAGTCCGTTGATCACCGGAATGCTCGCACACCGTGCCATTTCTAGGACGATTTCATGATCGAAGGTACGGATCATGATCGCATCGACCATGCGCTCCAGGTTCTTGGCCACGTCGTGCACCGACTCACGCTTGCCGAGACTGATTTCGGCGGGCGAGAGATACAGCGGATGTCCGCCCAGTTGCTCGATTCCAACATCGAAGCTGACGCGGGTGCGCAACGATGGCTTTTCGAAGATCATGGCCAGCGTCTTGCCCTTCAGCGCCGACTTGTAGTCATTGGGACGGGCCTTCACCTGCGCAGCCAGGTGCAAGAAGTGCCGGATCTGTTGCGGCGTAAAGTCGCGAATCGAGAGAAAGTCCTTGCCGAGCATGGTCACCTCCCTGCGCCAGCCAAAGCGGGCTGGTGCGCTTGAGTGAACTCCTCGATCATGGCGCTGATTGCAGGCTTGCCGATCTCCTCTACTTCATAGCGCACGCACACATACGGCTTGTCGAGCCGGATGGCGCGGGCCAAATCGATGGGCGTGGCAACCACCACCAGATCGCAAGGCACCCGTTTGATGGTTTCTTCCAGCTCATGCCGCTGGGTGTCGCTGTAACCCATGGCCGGCAGCACTCGCCACAGGTGGGGAAACTTCTGGAAGGTCTTCTGGATGGATCCGACGGCATAGGGCCTCGGATCGACCAGCGCCGCGGCGTGATAGCGATTGGCCGCGACTACGCCTGCGCCGTACGGCATCTCGCCGTGGGTAAGGGTTGGACCATCCTCAACCACCAGCACCGTCTTGCCGTTCACCACATCGGGATTGTCTACCGTCACCCGGGAGGCGGTCTCGATGACCCGCGCCTTGAGATTATGCAGAGCGATGTTGCGGCGAACCGTCTTGATGCCATCGGGATCGGCGGTGTCAACTTTGTTAATGATCAGCACATCGGCACTGCGGAAGTTGACTTCGCCCGGATAGTAGCCAAGTTCATGGCCGGCGCGGTGCGGATCGAGTACCACGATGGCAAGATCGGGACGATAGAACGGCGTATCGTTGTTGCCGCCGTCCCACAGGATCACATCGCCTTCCAGCTCCGCCTGGCGCAGGATGTCCTGGTAATCCACTCCTGCATAGACAGTGGTGCCTTCGACGATGTGCGGCTCATACTCTTCGCGCTCTTCGATGGTGCAGTTGTTGCGATCGAGATCGGCCAGGGATGCGAAGCGCTGGGCACGTTGTTCGTTGAGGTCGCCGTAGGGCATGGGATGACGGACTACTACCGGATGCCAGCCCTGATTGCGAAGCTCGACGGCGATGCGGAGCGATACTGGGCTCTTTCCGCAGCCCGTGCGGACCGCACATACCGACACCACCGGCGCTTTCGCAGTAAGTTGTGTGTGCGCGGCAGCCGGCAATTGGAAGTCGGCACCGGCGGCCACGGCCCGCGACGCCAGATGCATCAGGTTGGGATAGGCCACATCGCTATATGCAAAGACCACCGTATCCACGTGCTGGTCGCGGATGATCTGCTCCATCTTGTCTTCTTCCAGGATGGGAATGCCGTTGGGGTAGAGATTGCCGGCTAATTCCACGGGATAACGGCGTCCGGCGATGTCAGGGATTTGAGTGGCAGTGAAGGCTACAACTTGGAATTCGGGGTTGTTGCGAAAAACGACGTTGAAATCATGAAAATCTCGTCCTGCAGCTCCGAGGATGAGGACTCGTTTCATAACGTTTTGAAAGCGTCATTAGACCCATAAAGTGGGGACACTTTTCTCCTTGCCCACATGGTGAACCGAGGGGAAAAGTTGCGCAGTGAGCCCGGTCACGTGGGTGTGAGACATGGTAGAGCTGGGCTATTTGGGCAAATCTAGGCCACGGCCAACCCTTTGGGCGAGCCGTCAAGCGGCAGCGGCGGCCCCATGGTTGCAATGCTTGAGACCGTCGCCAGGCTCGAGAAGTCGCTTTCGGTCAACCCGTTCCTCCGCCAACTTTCTGTTAAGGTGCAAGCATGCCAGCAAGCAAGCAGATCGCCGTACTCTCCGTCAGATTGCCCGCATCGAAGCTGCGCCGCATCAAGAGCCTGGCGGCGAGCCGGGGCGTGACTTTGCAAGAGGCCGTTGATCAGGCGCTTGAGGCCTGGGCTCTTCACCGGAGACCCGCTGTGCCCCTACCACTCGACGCATTAGAGGGTTCGCTTGCCGGATCGATGTCGAGAGGATCATGCGGGAGGACCGCAAAGCCGAACTTGCCAAAGAGACGGGCCACGTATAGATGGCGGACCTGGTCCTGGATGCGTGGGCTGTGATGGTATGTGGCTAAAAAGGGGCAATAATATAGTTGACGAATCAGGAGACGCTTGGCGAAATTACACGGCACATATGCGTGGGCGCTACGAAGAAGCAGCGCGGCGGATTATGGATAATTTGTGCGGATTCTTGGGAAAACTAGCAACCGGATTGCACGAATAGGAAAAAGAACGTGAGCCCAACACCAGAAGCCAGCGAGCGTCAACGCAAAGCCGCATTCAAGGCATGGGAAACTATCCGGCGCAACCAAGCGGCAAAAACCAAGAGCAAGCCTTTGGAAGTCACGGAACTTGTAGAAGTTGAAAAGGCATCGCCAAAAACTAGAAAACCAAGAATCGAGAAGGTCGCTCAGGTCCGAGTCTATCCGAAGGACTGGAAGCAAATCGGAATCGAGATCCGTGAACGTGCGCGTAATGCTGACGGACTCGAACAGTGCGAGTGTCACGGTGAATGCTTAAAGCATCATGCTCGCTGCGAAGAAATCAATCGCACATGGGCAATGCACAGAAGGCGCAAAGGCAAGGTCAAAATTCGCCTTACGATAGCCCATCTCTGCCACATGCCCGAGTGCGACGACAGGTCGCATTTAAGGGCCATGTGCGAGCCATGCCATTTGATTTACGACTTACGTTGCCGACAGGTTGGCCGGTGCGGGACCGATGCAGTAACTTGGGCTATGCAGCAAGGTCAGATTAAATGAAAACAAAAACTGAGTACGAATCACGTCTTTGCAACGGTGACGCGTTGCGCCTTGGGTTGTTTCTCTTGAGTCCGTCGACCGCTGGTTGGCTTCCCACTCCGACACCGCCCTTGGCCGCCGGCTGAAGCCGGCTCGGGAAGAAAAATAAACGGCTTATCGGCACGACTGAAGTCGTGCCCGGTTACAAAGCACTTCAAAGGCGACTTTTTCAGCGGCCTGTAAAGTCGTGCCCTGATACGAAGCCATTCTTCAAACAACTTAGTGTCCGAGCCCCGAACCGCAAGTCCCTCCGCTCGGGCTGAAGCCCTCGGTCGGGATGACAACACTGGCCGAAACGAAGAGCAATGGCGAAAAGCAAAAAGCGAATAGCGAAAAGCGAAAAGCGACTGCGCTAACGGCTGAAAGCTGACAGCTGACAGCCGTAGTGCCCAACCTCACATCGCCTTGTGACCCGCATCACTTCGCCTTGGGCCGTTGCTGGTCAAGAATCGAACTATCGTTCGGTAAGGCATGAGCCGCCAAGCCGCAACGGAATTCCAGATGGGATGGCGAATCGTTAGGTACCACCAAGTTCCTTCCGACGGTCCCGCAAACAGAAA
>Ga0181532_10000817_pt1 | contig 31151 bp, 32 predicted proteins | sample PEATcosm2014_Bin_33_FD_119768 | JGI IMG/M metagenome (GOLD analysis project Ga0181532, IMG submission 119768) | Peatland microbial communities from MTU Mesocosm Facility, Houghton, MI, USA - PEATcosm2014_Bin11_30_metaG | ecosystem: Environmental > Terrestrial > Soil > Wetlands > Peat | place...
CCAGGGCGCCGTCGATTTCTTCCTCCGACATCAGGGCATGGGCGTTCTCGGGTTTGACGGAGCCGCCGTAGAGAATGCGGAGTTTGTCCGCGAATTCCTGGCCGAAAGATTCCGCAGCTTGGGCTCGAATGATGCTGTGGGCGTCGGCGGCCATTTGCGGGGTCGCGGTTTTTCCGGTGCCGATGGCCCAGACGGGTTCGTAGGCGACCACCAGGTGGACGGCTTTTTTGGCCGAAACTTTGTGGAAGGCGCGGAGACACTGGCGGCGCAGGACGTCGTCGGTGAGGTTGGCTTCGCGTTCTTCGAGGACTTCACCTACGCACACGATGGGGATGAGTCCGGTTTCGATGGCGGACTTGAGCTTGAGGTTGACGGTGTCGTCGGTCTCGCCGAAGTACTGGCGGCGTTCGGAGTGTCCGATGATGACGTGGGTGATGCCGACCGAGAGCAGCATGGCGGCGTTGATTTCGCCGGTGAAGGCGCCTTCTTTTTCCCAGTAAAGATCTTGAGCACCGACGGCGACGTTCGAGCCCTGGGTCGCATGGACGGCGGCATCGAGACAGAGATAAGTGGGGCAGACGACGATCTCGTCGCGGTCGTGGCCCTGGACCAGAGGCAGGAAATCGCGGAAGAAGTCCCGAGCCTGGTCGGGGGTTTTGTACATCTTCCAGTTGGCGGCGATGAGTTTTTTTCTCATGAATGCACCTTTCTCGAAATTCGGGGGCAGCCGGAGTCCTATTTAAACCAATTCCAAGCGCTTGAGCTTCAGATGACTCGTGTGCAGGTGTGCGAGATCATACTGCGCCTGCTGCACCAGCCAGCTTTCGGCGCTGCCGCCGAACACTTGGGAGAGCCTCACCGCCATTTCAGGAGAGATGCCACGCCTTTCGTTTACGAGTTCCGATAAAGTGGTGCGCGTTACTCCGAGGGCGGCTGCTGCCTGCGTGATAGTCAAGCCTAGAGGTTCAATGCATTGGCGCAGTACAAAACCGCCCGGGTGGGGTGGATCCTTCATAGGCATGGCTCAAACTCCTTTAATGGTAGTCCAAGTAATCGACATCAAATGCGTCTTGGTCGGCAAAGCGGAAAATCACTCGCCAGTTTGCGCGGATTGTCACAGACCAAAACCCTTTCAACTCGCCCTTGAGAGGATGTAACCGGAAGCCGGGTACTTCCATATCAGCTAGGGCGCGGGCCGCATCGAGCCGGGCGAGAGTGTCACGCAACTGAACGACGTGTTCAGAGATAACTACGCGCGAGTCGGCGTCCTGGTAAAGGCGTTTGAATCCCTTATGGCGGAACGACCGAATCATTTTTTACCGTAACGCGTTACATTACGCATGTCAAATACGAAACTTCGAACGGCCTTTCTCGAAGATAACGGAAGTTGCCAGCGCTTGCTGGGACAATTTTTCGGCGGCGCCGACGTAGGCTTTCGAAGTGGCCATGTCGAAGAGCACGAAACGGACGTGTTTCGCATGGGTGCAGGGCGGCAGAGTCTCGACAACGCTGCGAACTGCGATTTCAGCGGCTTCGTGAACAGGATAGCCGAAGGCCCCGGTCGATATCGAAGGGAAGGCCAACGACTGGATTCCGTGATCGTCGGCGATGCGGATGGACTCGCGATAGCAGCTCGCTAGTGTCTCGGCCTCGTGCTGTTGGCCTCCTCGATACACTGGGCCGACGGTGTGAATGACATATTTGGCGGGCAAGCGTCCGCCGGTGGTGACGACCGCCCTGCCAGCGGGGAGGGTGCCGGTCTTCATTGTTGCCACGATGCGCTTACACTCCTGGAGGATCGAGGGGCCGCCAGCGCGGTGAATCGCGCCATCTACGCCTCCGCCGCCGAGCAGGGAAGAGTTGGCGGCGTTGACGATGGCTTCGGTCGTCTCCTTGGTGATGTCGGCGGGGCCGTCGAGTTCGAGCGTTTTGCCGCCAGCGAAAGTTAGTCGGGCTAAGAAGTCGGACATAGCGGCCCCTAAAGGGGCAATTGGCGAGGTGCGAGTTTCGGCTTCGCTAAAGCGATGCCCTGATGCAAAGCGTTAGGGCCTATTTCTTGTCGGTGAGCGCTTCGACTCCGGGCAACTTCTTGCCTTCCAGAAATTCTAGAGAAGCGCCGCCACCCGTTGAAATATGGGTGATCTTGTCGGCCACGCCGGCGGCTTTGACCGCAGCGACGGAATCTCCTCCGCCTACGAGCGAGATAGCCCCAGGATTCTCCGCCACGGCGTGGGCGATCTTGAAGGTGCCCTTGGAAAAAGGCGGCACTTCGAAAACGCCCATGGGGCCGTTCCAGACGATGGTACGAGCTCGGGCTACCTCTTCGGAAAACGCCTCGATCGATTGCGGGCCGATGTCAAGCGCCATCATGTTGGCGGGGATGGACTCGCCGGAGCCGACGATTTTCGTCAAGGCACCGGCTTCAACGCGGTCGGCGATGACGTGATCGGTGGGCAACAGGAACTTGAGCTTATGGGTTTTCGCCTGCTGCAGAAGGTCGCGGGCGAGTTCGATCTTGTCTTCTTCCACCAGACTCTTGCCGACGGATTCGCCTTGCGCCTTGAGGAACGTGTAGGCCATGCCGCCGCCGATGATGAGGACATCGACTTTGCTGAGCAGGTTCTGAATGACTCCGATTTTGTCGCTGACTTTGGCGCCGCCGAGAATGGCGACGAAGGGGCGCTCGGGATTCTGCAGAACGCGACCCAGATATTGCAGCTCTTTTTCCATGAGCAGGCCGGCGGCGGATTTCTGAACGAACTTGGTGATGCCGACGGTGGAAGCGTGGGCACGATGGGCGGTGCCGAAGGCGTCGTTGACATAGAAATCGGCGAGCTTGCCGAGTTGCCTGGAAAAATTCTCGTCGTTCTTTTCTTCCTCGGCGTGAAAGCGGAGGTTTTCCAGCAGCAGCGCCTGCCCTTTCTCGAGCTTGAGCGCCACTTCCTCGGCTTCGGGCCCAACACACTCGGGGCAGAAGCCAACGTTTTCGCCACGCGACAGTTCTTTGTCGAGCAGCATGCGCAGACGCTCGGCGACCGGCTTGAGACTCAGCTTTGGATTGGCCTTGCCTTTGGGACGGCCCAGGTGCGACGCAAGAATAAGGCGGGCGCCGTGACGCAGAGCGTACTCGATGCTGGGCAAGGTTTCGCGAATGCGCGTGTCGTCCATGACGCGCCCGTCGTCGAGCGGGACGTTGAAGTCGACGCGCATGAAGATGCGGCGATCGTTGAGAGGGAGATCGCGAATCGAAAGCTTAGACATAGGAAGCGCTCCGTCGTTCGACGTTTTGCTGGTAGAGAGCCGGGCGTCCCCGCCCGGCGGGGCGGACGAATGCGTCCGCCCCCACGCAGGTATCTACAGACCTTTGGCCGCCATCAGGTTGATCAGATCGTGGACACGGCAGGAGTATCCCCACTCGTTGTCATACCAGGAGATCACCTTGACGCAGTTGCCCCCGACTACCAGGGTCATGTGCGCGTCGACGATCGAGGAGCGGGAGTCGCCTTTGAAATCGGACGAGACCAGTTCGTTTTCCTCGTATCCGAGGTAGCCCTTCAGCGGGCCGGATTCGGAAGCTTTTTTCAGCGCGGCGTTCACTTCTTCCTTGGTCGTTTTCTTTTCGACGAAGGCAACCAGATCCACGACCGAAACATTGGGTGTGGGGACTCGCATGGAGAAGCCGTCGATTTTGCCGCCCAGTTCGGGGACGACGAGTTTGAGCGCTTTGGCCGCGCCGGTGGTGGTTGGAATCATGTTGAGCGCCGCGGCACGGGCTCGCCGCAAATCCTTATGCGGGAAATCGAGGATCACCTGATCGTTCGTATAGGAGTGGATGGTGGTCATGGTGCCGCTGACAATCTTGAAATTGTCGTTGATGACCTTGGCGATCGGAGCCAGACAATTCGTGGTGCAGGAAGCGTTGGAGATGATGTTGTGCTTGGCGGGATCGTACTTTTCAGCGTTTACGCCGAGCACGACGGTGAAGTCTTCGTTCTTTGCCGGGGCGGTGATGATGATTTTTTTTACCGAGCCGCGCAGATGCTTCTTCGCTTCGTTAGCGTCGGTGAACTTGCCCGTGGACTCGATGACGATCTGAGCTCCGACGGAGTCCCAGGGCAGGGCCGCGGGGTCTTTTTCCTTAAAAACCTTGATGACTTTGCCATCGATCGAAATACTGTCGGCGCCGGCGGTGATCTGGTTCGGCAGGTTGCCGAGGATCGAGTCGTATTTGAGCAGATGGGCTAAAGTCTTGGGATCAGTGAGATCGTTAACAGCGACAAAGTCGAGGTTCTTGTCGGCCAGCGCGGTGCGCAAAACGTTACGTCCGATACGTCCAAATCCATTAATGCCAATTTTTACAGCCATGATGCCTCCGAAAAGAAAATTTACTCGCTCAAAAAAGAATGCAGCAGCTTGGAACAACCTTCGATGGTAACAGGACCGAGGAGCCAGCGTAAACGTCATGCGCGGCAGCGAAAGCTACTTGGTGCAGTGTGCGGTACGCACGATGGCGGAGTTGGATGCAAGCAGGATTCTTCAGATTAATTCAGATTGCGAGAGCGATTTCGAGGTAGGTGTCGGTGTCGGGCCACCGGAAAGGGACACGGGCGAGCCAGTATTTTGCATCTCTCGTCCAATTTCTTTTCCTCGATGCCGATGCTTTACTTCAAGTGCAAAAGTTTTATCTCCTCACAACTTTTTTTCCAGTGAACCCGATTATTAACTTGACTTAGTTTGGGAATGCGCTAAGCTGCCGATTGTCAGCGTAGGCCACTACGCTTCCCCAGTGGAGCCGAACTGAGCTCGGGTCGTATCGTTAAATTCCAAAATTTTGACCACAGGCCCAAGAGGAAACCCTTGGGCAGCCGCTAAGCCTCGGTTTGAGGGAAGACCACTCGCGGGTAGTGGTTTCGGGGGACACAGAAATTGGAAAGCCACTGAAAATCCCACAAAGACTGCTCGATGGAGCGGTTTGCCTTGTCCGAAAATCTTGCCAAACTCTGAAACGGATTGAGCGCTAACCGCACTATACCGGCAGTGACGCTTATGGTCAGTCACGAACATATCCGCCACCACCGACCCCACGCGAAGTGGGAATCACAAGGAGAAGAGAATATGCGCCATTGCCATTCGTCCAGTTCCGCGAACCGTGCCTGGACACGTCCATTCCTGCTGATTGTCGCATTGTGCATGCTCGCCGCCTGGCCAGCATTGGCCCAATCCTCCGATAGCGTCACGCTTTCTGGGCAGACACCAAAGCAGGTCGTGGAGGGCTCGGCTACCCTGGTTGGCCATTACAATCCCAATCAAATGCTGCGACTTGTAGTCGGTATACAGCCGCCGAACATGGCGGAGGAAAAGCAGTTTCTGGACCAGTTGCAGACAAAGGGCTCGCCGCAGTTCCACCATTTCCTGACGTCAGACGAATGGGACGCGCGCTTTGCACCATCCGTCGAGGATGAGCAGGCAGTCGTAGACTGGGCTAAGTCCGCCGGCTTCACCGTGACGCAACGCTACGCCAACCGCCTGATCGTGGATGTGGAGGCTCCTTCCGCCACCATAGAAAAGGCGCTGGGTGTCACGATGAATAGCTATCAGCTCGGCGGGACGACCTATTTCTCCAACGACCGGGATCCAATGATTCCCGCGAATCTGAGCGGCACGGTTCAGTCCATAATGGGCCTCAACAGTTTGCAAGTGTTGCACCCGATGAACAAGAACACGAAGGAGCCGGCTTTCGCGGATTATGCGCCAGGCGCTATCGTCAGCGCCGGACCTCCTGAGGGCGGGGGCGGCGGTAGTCGCAGCCTGTTGAAGGCTGCGATGAAGAAATCTGCGGCCAAAGGGCCAATTTCTAACATCACGAACGGCGCTTACGATCCCACGGACATGTACAGCTCCCAAGCGTATGACACCAACGCGCTGTACGCTCTGGGCCACTGTTGCAACCCGCTCGGGACATCCGGTGGCACGCCGCCCGAGTCATCCATTGCCGTCGCCACGGCCGGCGCCCAGCAGCCAAGCGACTTCCAAGGATTCCACAACCAGTACCCGTATCTAGCCTGGCACTATGTGATCACTTATATTGATGGGACGCCATCGTGTTGCGACGGAGAGGGGACCATGGATTTTGAGTGGGCTACGGCCTACTCCAACAGCTTTGGCGCCGAAGACAACACGAGCACGGTGCACATGTTTGACGGCGTGAATGCTGGTATCGGGACGTTCACCGATGTCTACAATGCGATCCTGAGCGATAACACCACCCGCGTGTTCACCACGAGTTGGGGGTGCCAAGAGACTGCTTGCTGGTCAAATTCCTCGATGTCCACCGACGATGCCATCTTCAGCAAGATGGCCGGTATGGGCTGGACGCTGTTCGCGGCTTCCGGCGATCACGGAGCCACCCCCAGCTGCACCGATTCTGTCGGAGTAATGTTTCCGGCCTCCGATCCTAACGTTGTGGGTGCCGGCGGCGACACGACCATCCTTACCTCCGGCCCCGTCTTCGTCTCCCAGACAGCCTGGACCGGCGGTCCGTATGGTTGTGCGCTTGGCGACCCGACGGTAAATGATGGCGGAAGCACGGGCGGCTACAGCGACTATTGGCCAGTGCCAAGCTATCAAACACCCCTGAACCTGGGTAGTTCCTACAAAGGCGTTCCCGACATATCGCTCAACGCCGACTGGGTTAATGCTCCGCAAAACATGTACTTCGAAGGAGCTTTGCAGGGGAACGGAGGCACAAGCATCGTCGCGCCGTCAATGGCCGGCTTCATCGCGAATGCCAACGCGTATCTCGATTCGTTAGGCGACATCTGCGGCACTCCGGACGCGCTGTGCACTCCCTTGGGCAACATTGACTATACCTTGTACGCACAAGGTCATTTCGGAGGCGGTTCGCACGATCCGTACTATGACGTTACGACGGGCTGCAACAACAACGACGTGACTGCATTTTACGGTACAGGGTATTTCTGCACGCTGCCCGCATGGGACCCGGTTACCGGCTGGGGCTTCATCAACATGCTGCAGATGGCGTATGATCTCAACTACTTCGCAGTGCCGGACATTGGCTCGCCCACGATCACCTTCGGCGGACCGGCGGTGGGCGTCTGGTACAACACCGACCAACTCATCGATTGGGACGTGAATGACGTGGTTACCTCCCCGTCTGGTTGGCCGGGAACTGGGATTGCGGGATATACGGAGGGCTGGGATTCTATTCCAAGCGATCCCTATAGCGAAGCGAATCCGGGTTCGGGTAACTCCTTCTATAGTGGGCCTCAGAAAGTCAACAGTGGTTTTGGCTGCATTGACATTACAGGCGCTCTTTGCACTGGCCAATCCGTCAGTGGCCAAGGCTGGCACACCGTGTACGTCATGGGCTGGAACAACATGGGCTTCAACACCGGTATTAATGCGTATGGCCAGATCGGCTGGGACACCATCAATCCAATAACGACCGGAACCGCAACCGGCACGCTCGTCGGCGGGAGCTTCGAGAACTTGGCGACGGTCACTCTTACCGCAACCGACCCTGGATACACCTCAAGCCCCCAAACCGGCTCGGGTGTCGCAAGTACCGTCTATCAGGTCAACGGCGGAACGGTCACGACCTATACCGGATCCTTTGCTGTGTCGCGGGACGGGCTCAACACCGTCACATTTCACAGCACAGACCACGCGGGCAACGTAGAGGGCACCGAGACTATCAGCTTCGGGGTCACGGCGAGTACCACGGTCTCCCTCACGTCGAACCATAACCCGTCGTACAAGGGTGAGTCGGTGACGTTCACTGCTGTCGTGACGCCTGCAATCGCGGGCACACCAACCGGGACCGTAACCTTTAAGAATGGCGGAACTACGCTGGGTACCAAGACCCTTAGCGGCGGGAAAGCGACCCTCGCCACAACGGCTCTGCCTACGGGCACCGATACCATAACTGCTACCTTCAATGGTTCTACCTACTTCCTGCCAAGCTCTCCGGCTCCGCTGGCGCAGGTGGTGAAGGGCTCCGAGACGACAACGACGGTGACCTCCTCGGCGAATCCGTCGGTGTACGGCGAAGCCGTTACATTCACAGCTACCATCACCTCCACAGGGACTGGCGAAACCGGCACGGTGACGTTCAAGAATGGAAGCGTCACCCTGGGCACCGGTACGGTCAGCAGCGGCAAGGCGACGTACACTACTTCAGCTACAGCCTTGACGGTTTCAGCTGCCGGTCACTCGATTACCGCCGTCTATTCCGGGGATTCCAACTTCCTCGGCAGCACCTCGGCGATCCTAAAACAGATAGTCGACAAGGCGACTACTTCAACCACGGTAAAATCGTCGTTGAATCCGTCCACTTCAGGTCAGACGGTGACGTTCACCGCCACCGTGAAGGAGACAGCCCCGTCGACGGTAACTCCCACTGGTACTGTGGACTTCATGGATGGAGCAACGAAGATAGGGTCGCACGCACTTGCTGGCGGAATTGCGGCGTTCTCTACTTCGAAGCTCGCTTCCGGGAAACACAACATTACGGCGGTCTATGTGGGCGATGCCGACGACAGCACCAGCACGTCGACAGTGCTGGTGCAGACGGTCAACCCATAGAAGCTGCACCTGGCGCCACCATCGCGCTAGTCTCTTCGTCCCACGCTTCGGACGCCCGAAGCGTGGGATTTTTCTGTCAAAACTCGATGAGCAGACCGTCCTCGCCATCTCTGCCACAGAGCTTGTCGCCGGATCGGCAACCCTTGAAGAACCCAGAAACTTCCAGGAAATGCATTTCCTTCATTGTCAAGGTTTGATAATCAAGCAGAAGTGGTGTTTGGTAGTGTCCTGACGACTACGACCCGACTCAAGTAATGGGTGCAGTTGGCGTGCGGTCGCTTAGAATCGCGTGCCGTTGAGGCTCCGGATATGAGCGAGACCTGGAAACTGTGGGAAGGTCGAACCGTCGATGGGAAATTTCCGTTGCGAAGCTACTTAGGCGGCTCCGGCCAGGGCTGGCACACCGTCCAAGTGGAAGGCTGGGACAATCAGGGTCGCACCGGAAATCGCAGTACCCTCGGTCAGTGACGCCAAGCCTTAAATTGTTGCTTTGTTGGAATCTTGAGCTGCTTCGGCTCTGCGTATTGCCCTTTCTTGCAACTCCCACGCCTGGATGGCTTTCTGACATCCTTCTCGCAACAGGGCGGGATTCATTTCTCTCTCTGCTTGGTCGAAGGCGTCTTCCGCAGCTCTTCTGGCCCCGTAGGCGTCGTCGTCCGCTTCCTTCACCTTCTTAGCGAAGAGTCTAACTTGAGGATCGATCGCCTGAGGTTCCGGTTGGCCCTGCCGGCGCGATCCAGCGCCGCCTGCTTTCGCGGCCAAGTCTTTGTAGGCGCCTTTCATGTCACTGCTCCAGCGCGCCTTAACCGCTCGGTTCAATCTGTCCAAGGCAGCATTGGCTTGATCTGCGGTCTCTCGCACTCTGCGCTTTTCAAACAGCCACCTGACAACCGACCAGTCGACCGCTTCGATCATCAACGTCTTGGCCTGTTCGACTTCGGGGACCTTTCTCAAAGCGCAATGACCCTACCCCGACACTATGGAAAAGTCCAGCGCGACTTGCGTTGGACACGACGGGGCGGGCAACAACGGGGCAAGGGTTTCGTCTGGCGAGCTCTGAAGGATTAAAGTTCGATTTGAGCGGTTACCTTTGAGTCTTGCGTGCATGCTGCTAATCAAGCAGCATCAGACTAGGGGAAGTCCGCCCGGCAACATGACAAACCTGAAGGCTATCGAAGCGGTCCTAGTCGGAGCAAACTGCACCCTCGACGGGATCTGTACCGAACTCGCCAAGATGTTTGGCGTAAGGTGCACTGAGATTGGAGTACTGCGGTTGGAACGAGAGTTGTTAAGGTTTACTTACCCCGCGGAGCTGCAGTCAGCCGGCTGTATTCCTATCTCCGGTTCCGCCGTGGCGGCGAGAACAGCGCTAACCAAAACGGCTGAGCTGTATAACAATTTCGCAAACGTGCCCCACCGTAACGTTTTCGAGCTGATCAAGTTAACCGATCCGGAGCTAAAGGACGACGATCACCCAAGAATCCAGAAACTCATGTCGGCGCCCATCATGGGAAAGCAAGATGAGGTTCTGGGGGTGGTTCAGGTTTCGCGGAAAGGAGCCAGTCCTCGTGCGGCAGGTCCGGACTTTACTGTCGAGGAGCTTGCAACCTTGGAGAGCATTGCACGACGAATCGCAGCCTTCAGGCCGGAGATCTTATTTGCTAATTCCAAGAGACCTCGCTGGAAACTCGAACTACAGAACGAACAGAAGAGAAAGCCAAAGGTTGACCGACGTTTCTCCTGGTGAGTTGATTTCAGCTGTTTATGTTTACCGGTAGTTGTTTTTAACACGGCCTGTTCACAGCAAGTATCAAAGGGGTAGCAACGACGAGGAAGGATTTTCCTGCTGCAGCTTCGCATATTGGTTGACGTTGGTGCGATTGGTTGGCACCTCACCCGAGGTGCAAGGTCAAAAGACTGCAGACGCTTCTTCCGATTGTCACGCAGAAGTGTTGTCTAGTAGTGTCCTAACGACTGGGAAGCTACCCAAATGACAAGTCCAGTTGGCGCGCGTTGACTTACGATAGCGGTGCTATTGAGGCTCCGGATATGAGCGAGACCTGGAAACTGGGGGAAGGGTCGAACCTTCGATGGGAAATTTCCGTTACAAAGCTAGTAGGCGGCTCCGATCACAGTGCTGTGTTCCTTACCCCTTACGCAGGGCGTCGCGTGCGACTCCGAGAAGGCCGCCATCAAGCTGATTCCCGCTGATCCGTCGGTCGCGGAGGATCAACTCCTCGCGCTGGGAAGCAACTGGCGAAACGTATAAGGCCTGAGGCTTCAGTTCTTCTTCCAAGGAGAGCGCAAGGTTGTCTTGCCAACTGGGCGCGAGCCGAGCAGCACAGCCGGAAGGTGTTACAGCAAGTCCACCAACCGAGCGAGCGAAACAGGAATCGGTGCTATGTCCCAGAATGGCTCCTGGCGCAGTGGTGCATCACCCTGGATACATTCTGGGGCGGCGGCGCGTGACAGCGCGCCTGACCACGGGGGCGGTAGACCGTACGAGTACGTCCGTCACCCGGTTGTCGGTACCATGGATCGCCAATACGCATATTCGACTAAACAACTGGCAACGTGACGGCAAATTCAGATAGGCACTCTCCCCAACGGCACGATGAACTGGATGCCCTCAACGTGCTTGCCTTGGAGCCGTTCGTCATTGGTGACGAAAACGTCCACGTTCGCGCTTGCGGCGCAGGCCAACTGTATGGCGTCGGGCGCCTTGAGCGATCTCTCTGTTCGCAGCACGGCATAGATCTTAGCCGCTTTCACATCGAAGGAAATCATGATAGCCGCGGTTGAAATTGCGTGTTCATATTTTCTGCAAAGTTCAGAGTCGCCCCGCTCGGTGGGTTTTACCAGGATCTCGCCCAGTGTGAGTGTGGAAGTCAGCAGTTGATCTCCTCGGTCGAGCATGTTGGAACGAAGGCTCCCGACGGCCTTTGAGAGCGCCCCAGAGTCCTCGAACAGATAAATGAAGAGGTTGGTGTCCCAAAAAATGCGACTCATTCCCAGCCCTCACGCAGGCGACGTACATAAGCGTCCGCGTGCTCGTCGGCCCAAAGATCCTTTCCGGAACCCCGCAACGAAAGTAGTGGATCTTCCTTCGAAGAATTGTTAGCCGCGACCGAAGACCAGTCGCGGTACCAGCTGAGCAGGCCGTGGTAGCCATACGGGAGATCTTCACGTTCTGGCGTGATCTTTGCCCCCTCGCGGTCCGGATGGCAGGAATCACCTTTGCGGAACAGTCGCCGGCGGCCCGGGCCCGTTTCGAATAGCATCCGATAACGCCCCGGATTCGGAGGCCGATTCGCAACACAGTGTTGAATGACGTGAACGTAGACACCGCGCCGAAGAGGTTTGTGCAGCCCTTCCCGCTCAGCACGCCGGACAATCTCGCCGACGGCGAAGTCTGGTGCTTCGGGATGATCGCGATGGAGTAGAGCAGCCGCGAGCCAAACTTCGTCCGCTACCTTCAGTGCGGTTTGGGTCGTTGTCGTCGCCAGGACGCTATCCTCCTTCTGATTTCAATATTACCATGTAATGATGTAATGACAATAACTTTCTACGTTTAGGCTTCCGATTCTCCCGAATCACGATCCCACCCCGCCGCCGTCGGCGGAACACGTTGCCTGGATCTTGGCCAAACTTGTCCGCCTCGAAACCGTGGTCTTCGGTCAAGAGTGCAAAATTCTTTGTCTTCTGCAGGTTTTTTCGCGAGGACCCAATTGATTAACTGTCGAAACTCTTTGATAGTGCCTCTAGGAAAACTCATTTGAGCAGCCCGTCGCTGCGGTTACTGCCTCGGAAATTGACGCCGGATGGGTAACCCTGGAACAATCCGGAAACCTCCAGGAAACGCATCACTTTCATGGTCAAGGTTTGATTCTCAAGCAGAAGTGGTGTTTAGTAGTGTCCTGACGACTGGGACGCTAACGAAATAACGGATCCAGGCGGCGCGCTGTCACTTACAATGGCGGGCGATTGAGGCTCCGGATATGAGCGAGACCTGGAAACTGTGGGAAGGTCGCACCGTCGATGGGAAATTTCTGTTACAAAGCTACTTGGGTGGCTCCGATCACAGTGCCGTGTTCCTTACCGTTGCGCCGGGCGGTGCGGGCGATTCCGAGAAGGCTGCCATCAAGTTGATTCCCGCCGATCCGGCGGATTCTGAGGATCAACTCGTCCGGTGGAAGGCAACTGGCGAACTGACCCATCCGAATTTGATTCGGATCTTGGCGACGGGCCGTTGCGAACTGGATGGCACGAAACTGCTCTACGTCGTGATGGAGTACGCGGAGGAAAATCTGGCGCAAATTTTGCCGGAGCGGGCACTGACGGCAGAGGAAGCGCGAGGACTGCTTCCGCCGATTCTGCGGGCTTTGCAATGGGTGCACGACAAGGGGTACGTGCACGGGCACATCCAACCTTCCAATATCCTGGCCACCGGAGACCAGGTGAAGCTGTCGAGCGACGATCTGTGCGTGCTGGGCGAGAGAAGGCGTGGCGCCACGACCACGCGGCCCTACGATCCGCCAAGAGCGGCCACGGGAGCGATTTCGACGGCGACCGACGTTTGGCTGTTGGGGACGACACTGATCGAGGTGCTGACGCAGCACTTGCCGGTATGGGACCGAGCACGGCCGGGCGCGCCGGCGCCGGAAGTCCCGGAGACGGTGCCGGAGCCATTCCGCGAGATTGCTCGGCACTGCTTGCAGGTTGATGCGGGACAGAGGTGGACAGTTGCGGAGATTGGCGATTGCTTAGAAGGGAAGTCTCTCAAGACGACGTCAGCGCAGACTGAAGCAATTGCTTCGGCGCTGGCGATCTCGACTCGGCAGAAAGCATCTGCGAAATGGCCCTACTTTGTGGGGTTGGCGGCAGTGGTTGCGGTTGCTCTCTTTTTCATGGCAAGACCGAAACCATCGGGTTCACCCACGGAAGTGCAATCGACCGAAGCTCAGCAGGGTGCGCCCGCCGAGCACTCTCAGTCTGCAAAGCCTCAGCCCGGGCGAACTCCGAAACAGCCGGAGCCGGGGGCGGGCGGCGATGAAAACGCGTCTCCGAATCCTAACGAAATCGGCGTTGTGCGGCGGGTGATGCCGCAGGTTTCGCCGAGCGCGCGCCGCACCATTCAAGGCAAGATCAAGGTTCGAGTGAAAGTTGAAGTCGATGCCGCGGGCAACGTGGCGAACGCGAAGCTCGAATCCGCCGGGCCGAGCCAGTATTTCTCGCGCGCGGCGTTGGAAGCGGCCAGGGATTGGAAGTTTGCTCCGGCGCCAGCGGGTGGGCAGCCCGGCGACCGGGAGTGGAAGCTGCAGTTCGCCTTCAGCCGGGCGAAGACGGAAGCGTCGGCGGTGCGCGCCAAGCGTTAGCGGTAGTCTCTAAGTCCAGGGGTTAAGAACCGCTTTAAGCAGCGGAAAATCTGAAACATTGCGGGTGATGAGCGTCAGCTGATAGGTTTCTGCGGTTGCTGCCAGGAAAGCATCCATTGCGCCTATCGGCCGGCCGGCTGCCTCGCTGCGTGAGACGGTCCTGCCCCAAGCTTCCGCCAGGTTGGTGTCGACGGGCAAGATTCTGCTCTCAAATCTCAACGGCAATTGATGTTGTAGCCACTGCTCAAGCCGGCTTCGACGCCTTCCCGCCGCCATACGTTCCACGCCGTAGTGTAGCTCCGCCAACGAGACGACACTTATGAAAATCCGATCCTCATCGGCCGATTCCATCCAACCGACGAGACCGGGATTGGGTCGCGGCTTGACCCATTCCGAAACCGCGCTCGTATCCAGGAGAAAGTTCATAGATTCATCTTTCGGGGCCGTTGCTTGGGCCGACGGATCTTCAGACCCGATTCCCGCAGGGGAGATTCCGCAAAGAATTCTGCCAGGTTGCCAACGCGCTTTGTCTTTCGTTGCCATTCCTCCGCCCCCACCACCACGGCCGCCGTGCGCCCATTCCGAGTAATGGGCTGTGGTCCCTCCGACATAGCCCGCTCGATAAGCTCACTGAATTTTGCCTTGGCTTCAGCTACGGTCCAGCTCTGCGAACTCATCATGAATCCTCCGGTCCTCGGGATGGTCATCATGGTCATTATAGTCATAACCGAACAGCATCACAAGCTTCGCCGTGGGCGAAGCGAATTCCCAACCACAGGGGGCGCAAGAGAATATAGGGGGAAGCGTTGGCTTCGCGATCGATTTTATGCTCGGGAGAGGAAGAGGTGTACGTGTCAGAGCAAACACACGGTTGAGAGATTGAATGATCATCTCGGCAGTCAGCGTGATTTTCGCCACTTGGTCAGCAAATCTCTCAGGCGGCCTGTCTTCGATCCTTCGTCCAGGGCGGATTATTGCCGGTTTGCCCGGCGCTCGGCAGGAATCGAACGTCTGTCAGTGACAGAATTCCCCGAACCGGACTTCCGGCCCGGAGCGATTCCGATTTAGCCCGTCAGTGACCACAATGCTGAGAGAGGCTGCCAATCGCACCGGGAATGAGAAGTGCAACTCTGAAAGTTCAGGATGCCGCGCTCAGAAGGGGCAATCGCGGCAGTATTCGTGTGCAGCGGGCAATCAAGTTTCGGATTCTGCTATCGATCACTTGCAGACAAAGTTGGCTGCATCGTTGGTATTGCCGCTGCCCTTATACACGGCTTCATGTGGATAGGAGCATAAGGGACGCGTAAACGCGACACCTTGATCTTGCATGTTGTTGACATAACGCGTGGCAAGAACTCTGTCTGGCGCAATGTCCTGTTCAACCCAGTGGAGGAGCGGGGTGAGCATGTCGAACACATTTGCGCCGGGGCCGCCTTTGCAATGGTTCATTCCAGGTACCATGAAGAGCCGGTAAAACTCTTGAGTCTGCTGCAAGGACCCACTTGGAAAGTTCACGACGCTCTCGAAGTAGTTGATGCTCGTCATTGGCGGCACCTCAGGGTCGCTGAATCCATGGTACTGGATAAGCTTGCCGCCTCGCGCCCGGAATCCTCCCAGGTTAGGGTCGACCGAGTTCAGAACGGACGCCAAGGTCTGACCGGGAACCACCATTTTATTGTCCACATAAACTGGTCCAGAGATCCAGTTGAAAGTTTGAAAGTCCCAGTTTGGATTGTCGAAGACAAAGTACTCAAAGAAAGGAATGCCGATCTGTGCGTGATCGTCGGTTTGCGTCGCAGGCGGTGGTTCCGGAGAGATAGTTGAGGGCCAGCCATCGGCTTCGCCGCCCCGCTCAAGGGGCGGGTAATAGCCGTGCTGGTGCACCATCTGATCAGGGCCAGTCCACAACTTACGAACTGCTTCGACTTGCTCTGTTGTAAGGCAGTTCGGAGGCATCTGCGAGCCTTCGCACCAGAGGTCGGCGGGATCAAAGTGACAGCGTCGGGGATTATTCAGGACGCCATCCACCACCCCATCAAGAGCGTCGCACGCTGTGTTGACCGCGTTTCCGAGAAGCGTATCCTGAGTCGTGAAGACAGTGCTGGCAGGGTTGTTGAACATGTGCCACACGACCCAAAGATTGCCACCCACATGATGATGCGTGTAGTACGCAACCGGATCACGGGCAACGATGCCGTCGTAATCGTCCGGGAAACGTTGCGCCTCCATTAGGGCCTGTCGCCCGCCGGTTGAGCAGCCGCTGAAGTACGAACGCTTCGGATCCTCGCCGTAGAAAGCAGACGCGATCTGTTTGCCTATAGTGGTCATCAGATGGATCGAGCGGAATCCAAAATCGATGATTTTTTCCGGGTGTCCAAGCGCAAACGAGCCATCATAACTGGAAGATCCAACATGGCCGGTGTCGGTGCCGACGGTGGTGTACCCAAGTGATACGCCAGGCGCAATCGCACCGTAAGGGATCGATCCTGCATAACCACCGTTTCCGACGCCCTCGAACCTCCCATTCCAGCTAGAGGCCGGCATCCACACTTCGATTCCGATGTCCGAATCGTTTGTCGGTGTCAGCCTGGCTGCGACGCGACAGAATGCAGGCATACCTGTAAAGACCTCACCATCCGGTGCCGTATAAGTGCCCGCGGGTATCGACTGGGCCGCGGTGATTGTAGTTTTTGGCAGCTTAAGGGAGGCCAGACTCGCGCAGGTCTCTGACGCAGCCTGATCGACGGCGAATGCGGCAAGGAAGAAGAGAAAGATGAGCGTCACGCATATCTTCGGCCGAGACATGCTGGGTCGTCCTTTCTTCATTGCACTATTATAGAGTCATGCCAATAGGGACCGGAACACACTGCAATTTGTTCGATACCCGCTGCGAGAAAATTCTTAGTACGAAGCGGCGAGTCATTCTTTCAGTTGACGGGTTATGACAGGTTGGAGAGTAGGTGCATTGCGCCCAGGTTAGGCCGGTTCACCTCGTCCGCCTGTCAATTCCTCAAGAAGGAGAATCGTTATGAAATCCAGCCCCAGGGTTTTGTTACTGATCGCCGCCGCGCTCGTCTCTACTGCAGCGCACGCCCAGTACGGAAACACTCCAATGAAGCACGTCGTAGTGATTTTTCAGGAAAACCGCACGCCCGACAATCTGTTTCAGGGATTGTGCCCAGCCAACGGTGGCGTACCTGGCTGCAGCGCGTCCGGCGCCGGAGGAACATACGAGATCGTATCGACCTATGTGAATGCCGACGGTCAGACAGTCCCCTTAACGCCGGTCGGACTGGCCACCAACTTTGATCTGGACCACAGCCACGGCGGTCCGAAGCTCACCGGAACCATCAGCGGGTTTAATTTCGAGTTCAAGAACCAGGGAATCAGCGGCAAACCGGCAGCCAACGTTCCGGCGGTTTGTGGGGCAAACACCTTTGGCTGCGTGGTTCCGGCCGACAACTATTCTCAGTTCATGTACGTGTACAACTCACCCGTAACGAACAGCAATGGCAGCAAAGGCGGCGTTCTCGACCCCTATATCACGATGGCAACCACCTATGGATGGGCTAACCGGATGTTTCAGACCAACCAGGGCCCGAGTTATCCGGCGCATCAGTTCATTTTCGGAGGCACTTCGGCGCCCACCGCGGGGGACGACGCCGCAGGAGTATTTGTCTCTGAGAATTCGGGCACGATCTATGGTTGCGGCTCGGGGAACTCCGTACAGCTGATCCGGCCGAACGGGAGCTCGAGACCACCTTTTGGCACGGAAACCCCCGGCGACGAAATTGCGGAATGCTTCACTCGCAATGCCATGGACTACTTGTTTAGTCAGCCTAGTCCTAAAATCACCTGGACCTACTATGCCGAAGGCCAGAGTAGTCTCTGGGTAGCGCCCAACTCGCTGTCGAACATCTGCATACCCTTCAACGGCGTATGCACAGGGCCAGACTGGACGAAAGGCGAGTCGAATGGCTACGTCGATACTGCACCGCCCGATGTGCTGAACGACGTCGCCAACTGCGCTCTCTCGCAAGTAAGCTGGATCACGCCCGCCGGACAATATTCGGACCATCCGATCAACAGCGGCCAGGGGCCATCGTGGGTGGCAGCCATCGTCAATGCCATAGGAAATAACACAACCTGCGACGGCGGCACTGGCTATTGGAAGGACACCGCCATATTCATTACCTGGGACGATTGGGGAGGTTGGTACGACCACGTGCGGCCCGTGTTCCAGACTGGCTCGAACCAGGATGACTATCAACTTGGTTTCCGGGTCCCGCTGTTGGTCGTTTCAGCCTACTCGACCAAGCCGGGGTATATCAGCAACCTGGAATATGATTTTGGCAGCATTCTGAAAGCGATCGAGGGTATCTTTGGCCTTGGCAATCTCGGTTTTGCTGATGCGCGAGCGACCAACGATCTCCACGACTTTTTCAACTTAAAGCAGACGCCGACGACGTACAAAACGATTCCGGCTCCGCTAACAGGAACCTTCTTCATCAAGACTCTCGGCACCGAGGTAGATCCGCCGGATACCGACTAGGCAACATTTTCGGCGGTCGCGTTCGGCGATTGAGGCTGAGCGGGTTCAAAACAGCAATCCACGGGAGGGTCGTCCAGCGAGATTCTCGATCTGCCTGGTCCCGAAACGCTTGCCGTATCGGATGCGCCCCATAATTAGGTGGGCAGGTAGGTTCGGGAAGTCATACGGGGCGCGTTCGATACAGCTGTTTGAAGGAAGCCGCCCGTGGGTGCGGTGGACTCTATGGAATGTGAATCCGATTTTGGTCTCAAAAGCCTTGCCAGACAGGGAGTTTCGCCGAAAGGCCGTTATTGATGTTCATCGATATAATACTTCTCTGCAACCATGTGCTTGATCTTACCTCCGGCGCCATCCGGCAATTGTCCCCGAATCACTGGCCAACCAGAGATTATTCCGGGCCAGAAGTCGGGGTGTGAGGGAAGCGCATTGCCGAATGCCGAGTCCGGAGTTCCGTGAAACCCGTTTGAACGAAGCCGCTTCGCGGCAGACGCCTTCGCGTGTATCGACACAAGCGTCGGAACTTCTCTCTTGAAGAACGCGGTATGGCGAAATCATCGTCAAAGGCCGTCTCAGGCGACAGCTTCGCGGGCCTGCTGGTCTGCAGATGGTACCTGCACCGGAAGATAGGGCAGTCGAGCAGGGGAGGCCCATCGGGAGCGCACTGGGCCGAGTAATACGCTGGCAATATCTCTTTGGGCTCTTCTCATCGAGAGGAATTTCTTCGTCGTCCGCACCAGCCAGTCGTTTCCATAGCAAGAGCGGAAGCCCTGTTCGAGCAGAGATTCCAGTACGCCAGGAGCGCAATGTGGGTGGTTCCAGACGAGATGTTTGGTGTCGAACTTAGACCAGTCTTTTTCAACAATGCCGTAACCGGAATCGAGTTCACGCCACATTTCCGTCTGCGGATGCGGCGTCACGATGGTGATTTGCGTGACGTCGAGCTTTAAAGAAGCCAACGTTCCCAAGTCCTCAGCGATCGATTCCGGCGTCTCCGGCGGTAGGCCAATGATGTAATAACCGTGGGCGTACAGCCCGGCGCGGTCGAGCCGCCCCGCGAGTTCGAACGCCGCCTGTGCTTTTTCGTTCTTATGCATCTGCTTCAGGATGTCCTGGTGAAAACTCTCGATGCCGAATAGCGCGCCTTCCATACCGCAGCTCTGCCAGTCATTGAAGTTCCGAAGGAGCAGATCCACCCGTGACTGTACGAGCCAGCGGAGTCGATGGCGAGCCAGCAGTTCGATGACGGCTTCGGCATGGGAGGGAAGGTTGCCGAAATTCTCGTCGAGTAACAGCACAAAATGAACGCCGTGCTGGACATAAAAACGCAGTACTCGATCCAAAGACGCGAGGGAGATTTCGTGCGGTTTCGGCGCAAACGCCGTGGTCTGACAGAAGGTGCACCGGAAACTGCATCCGCGCGAGGAAAACAGGATGCCCATCGGGAGCGGCCAGCCTCCGGGCAGGCGTAAGCCCGTAATCAGCGGTGGATGCTGGATTTCGTCGAGACGCGCCCCAAGCTTCTCAGCCAGGGCGTTTTCACTGTAGCCGGTGAACACGTGATCGAAGTGCGATTGGATGGAGGGAGTCAAGGCGCCGTAATTTCCCGCCCACAATTCGCGAATGCCTGCCTCGCGCGCCTCGGCGGCCATGGCCAGGATGTCGTTGGTCTCTTCAAGGTAAAAAGAAAAACCCACCGCGTCCCAGCCCCTCTTGAGCTGTGCGGAAAACTCGGCCCGGGTCGGATATTCCAGGATGTTCAACTGCGGAAGGTTCTGCCGCAGGAATCGGAGACCAAACGAGATCGTCCGTGGCATAGCGAAACGCCAGCGAAAATTCTGCGGCGCATTTTCGCGAAAATAATCGTAGATTCCGGATTCGCGGCAACGCGTCGTCAGCAAAATTCGAGACAATCTTTCCTCCACCCTGCAACACCACAGTAAGCGGACATGGACGCGGCCAAGACTCTAGCACATTCCTAGCCCCAAGTGCGAGAACAGAGCCATTACTAGCCATTACTAGACGAGACAACCGGCACGACTCGGGAATTTCTTCCCATTTCGTCGAAAAATTAACCGAGGCTCAATTCCCCTTTGAAACCGCAACATTCGATCGAGGATCCCAGCTCGGGAGTCGTCGGCACGTCGGAATGGCTTCAGGGAGATCAGCTTGTGAGCCGCGTTCAGCAGCGCCGCACTTCTCCCAAGAGGACTTCTGGACAACATCAGCATAACTTCCGCTCACCCCGTCATCCAGGAGCGGCTGTGATCGATATTTTCAGAACCCGTCTTACCGATACCAACCTTGTGCGGACACGCGGAGAATCAGGGCTAAGTGTCACTTCGGCCTATGAAGTATAAGCAGGGCAGCGGGGGAGGGCGCCTAACGCGCCCCCGTCAGCCGCTCATTCAGAAACTTTCCGATGGCGTGTAGTGCCTCGGTGGCGGCTTTCAATGTCCCGACGCCGTTGACAAACCCATGCGCCATCCCCACCCATATGTCCAGGGTGGCATCGACGCCCGCTGCGACAGCGCGCTCCACATAGCGGCGCGAGTCGTCCAGCAGCACTTCGTCGTCTCCGACATGAACGCGGATTGCCGGCAGTCCGGTCAGATTCCCATAAAGGGGTGAGGCTAGGGGATTCTTCGGATCGGTCTCGCCCAGGTAGAAACGCACAAGTCCGGCAGCTTGAGACTTGATGAAGTACGGGTCCGCTTCTGCCCGCGTTTCGAAAGTCTCACCTGTAAGGGTGAGATCCGTCACGGGAGATACCACAGTTGCACCCACGGGAGCGGTCCCACCCGAGGCGGCTTGCGTAGTGGCGATGGACAAGAGCGCCAGCGCCAAATTGCCTCCGGCCGAGTCGCCGGTAAGCGCGATCTTCATTATTCCTCTTTCTACGAGCCCGCGATAGCATGCCTCCGCGTCCCGGATTGCGACAGGGAACGGGTGCTCAGGAGCGAGCCGATAATCGGGTATGAACGCATCCACGCCGGCGCTTAGCGCGATATGGCCGACGAGGTTGCGGAACGCCTGGGCCGTTCCCCAGTTGAACCAGCCGCCATGCAGGTGAAGGATCGCGGCCCCCCCCTTCCGAGCCTACGTCGGTCTGGCCCACCAGCCAGATATGCCTCCGACCGTGTCGACCGCAAAGGTGACGCTGCCAGGGGCTGCGACGCGCTCCATGATGCCGTTGAACGGACCGCGAGCGGCGGTCCCTTCGAGCTTGCCTTTCATGCCTGCGACAACAGATCTCAGGGCAGTCATCGCGGCAGAATCTTCAGGGCTGAGGGGATGCATCACGCACCAAGCCCGGTGCGTTGTTGTGTTCTCACGGATTTCGGCTTGCATCGATTTCTCCTTATAGATTTACATTTAGCTTTACATCAATGGCAATCTCCTCGAAGTTTCCGGCCCGCTTGTAGCGGGTCCATAGTGTGGGAAACTTGCGCAAGCGGCACGGAGCCTCAGCGGAGCCAAGCTCGACAGCTATGGTCGCAATCGTCTTGGTGCCTTCGTGCCCGTCTCGAAGTCTGACTTCGGTTGCTGCGGTCGATTGTTTGGTGGCGAGTTGGCCTTGCAAAAGACCAAGCTCGAGCCCGCCGGAGAGCCTGTGTGGTGATCGCCAACCGAGCCGAGCTTGGCCAATTTCAATGATGGAAGGAGTATGCCATGGCCAAGCACAAGCAATCCACCTTCGAGCGACTACGCAATGGAAAGTTGCAATGGAATCGTAAGGAACGCAGAGAAGTGGAGCGTCGTTTGAACTCCACGGATCCGGGACTGGAGATTGTCAATTCTCATGCCGCCGGTATTGATGTGGGAAACGAAAGCCACTACGTGGCGGTGCCGCCAGGACGCGATGCGCAACCGGTGCGAGAGTTCGGATCCTGGACGGCGGCCCTGGAAGAGATGGCGCAGTGGTTGAGAAGCTGTGGTGTGAAAACCGTAGTGATGCAATCCACTGGGGTGTATTGGATCGCCGTGCATGACGTACTGCAAAGCCACGGTCTGGAAGTCAACCTAGTTGATGCCCGTGCAACCAAGAGTGTACCTGGGCGCAAGAGTGACGTACAAGAATGTCAGTGGCTGCTGAAATTGCACACCTATCGTCTGCTGCGGAGTTGTTTTCTGCCGGCGCCGGAGATCCCACTGGGTGCGTACCGTGTGGCGGCTGCGGGATCAGCATATCAAGGACGCGGGGCGCTGCATCCAGCATATGCAGAAGGCGCTGATCGCGATGAACGTGCAATTACACAATGCCATCAGCGATCTCAGCGGGCAAACCGGACAGGCCAGTACATGGTCGCACTGCCTACCCGGGAAGCACTTCGGTGTTTCAAAACTGGATTTTCAAAACTCCTTCATCCTCAGCACTCGTAGCAGTAAAATAGGGCGAAATCTTACGGCTAATCGTCGCCATTCGCGCAACGAAAGGAACTCCGCATGACTTCTCACACCCGAGCGATGCCTACGCTTATCTTGTGGTCAAGCGCGGCAGCGATGATATGGTTGGCGGGAACTGCGCACGCGCAGGACTTGCGTGGCGAAACACTCGTCAAAGCCTTGCAAAAGGGCGGATACGTTCTGGTGATGCGCCACGCGAGTTCACCGCGTGAGGCGCCTGACAAGCGAACTGCGAATCCCGATAACAGCAAACCCGAACGCCAATTGGACGAAGGCGGACGAAACACCGCTATTGCCATGGGCAAAGCGCTACGCGACTTAAGGATTCCGATTGGCAACGTGCTGTCGAGCCCCACATATCGCGCGCTCGAAACCGTGCGGCTGGCTCAATTCGGCGCCCCGCAGATCTTCGCCGAACTTGGTGATAACGGTCAAAGCATGCAGGGTGGGACGGCTGCTCAGGCCGCGTGGCTGCAGAAGCAAGTGACGCACTTTCCAACGGGTACGAACACGATCGTCGTGACTCACTTGCCGAACATCACCGGTGCATTTCCGCAGTTGGCGTCCGGCTTGGAGGATGGCGAGGCCCTGATATTCGGTCCGGACGGCAAGGGTCAGGCGATTCTCGTGACCCGGGTCAAGATCGAGGAGTGGCCCGCAATGCGGTTTTGAAGCGAACACTCTCCGGGTTGTGGCTGTGAGAAGGGCTTTTGGAAAGTGGCCCTGGGCCGCCACGCACACCATTCCGGATTGTAATCGGATGACGGGCTACTCTTACCTAACCCCGTAAGGGAAGGTTTGCCGACCACTCGCTAACTGTCAGTCTGGCAGAGACGAACCTTGCTTCTTGCTGCTCAGGATTCTTGGGCAATGCTCACAGGTCATCCGTTCCAACGTCTGAACATCAAGGAGGTCCTCATGCCTTTGCGATTCCTTCCACAGGTTCTCTCTACCACTTTGACAATCGTAATCGGCTCCCTTTCTTTGCTCGCTCAGCAGGTATCGGTCGTCCGCCTGGACTCCAGCAAAATCTCGCCTTCTGAGATCGACACAGCAGTCAATCGACTGATGGATGAGGCCAATGTGACGGGCGCGGGCATCGCAATCTTGAACCACGATAAAGTTGTGTACCTCAAGGCGTATGGGCTCAGGGACAAGGAGAGGCATCTGCCTCTGACTCCCGATTCCGTAATGACCGCCGCATCATTGACGAAACCTGCCTTTGCCACCATGGTCATGCAACTAATTCATGAACGCATCATCGAACTTGATAAACCGGTGTATGAATATCTGCCGAAGCCTTTGCCGGAGTATCCCGCATACGAAGATTTGGCCGACGACCAGCGATACAAGCAAATCACTATGCGAATGTTGCTGGATCACACCAGCGGGTTCCCAAACTGGCGGCGGTTCACGGATGACAAGAAGCTCAGGATCTACTTCTCGCCTGGATCGAGATTTGCCTATTCCGGTGAGGGAATTGCCCTGGCGCAGATGGTTGTGGAGACCGCCACCGGAAAGGCGGTCAACGAACTGATGAACGATCGTGTCTTTCAACCTCTGGGCATGACTCGCACCAGCATGGTCACGGAAGAGCGATTTGAGGACGATCATGCGATTGGATACGACGAGCAAGGGAAATCGCTGGGTCTGGAACACCGGGAAAAAAGCAATGCTGCCGGTTCCATGCAGACCACGCTGCGCGATTATGCGCGGTTCGTGCAAGCCGTGTTAAGCGGAGCAATTCCTGACAGGAAATCTCGAAACCTGATGCTGAGCCCTCAAATTCAGATCACGTCAAAGCACGAATTCCCGTCACTCCTCACCGAGACGACAACGGCGAACCGTCCGATTCATCTCAGTTACGGACTTGGGTGGGGACTCTTCTGGACGCCGTACGGCGAAGCCTTCTTCAAAGAGGGGCATGATGAGGGATGGCGTCACTACGTCGCGTGTTTCGACAGACCCAAAACTGGCATGCTCATCATGACCAACAGCTCTAATGGCGAGGATATCTACAGCGGCCTGTTGGAGAAGGTGCTTCGAGATACATTTACTCCCCTTGAATGGGAGGGGTTTAAGGCGTCAACTAGCATTGGTCCCAGCCCCCGATAATTTCATCCAAGAATGGCGTACAGTTCCCCCAGGGTCAATCCCCGTCTTGATTCACTCCCGAGTGACGCTAGTGCTTTTTCGGATGCGACGCCCGGATGAGCGCTTGGGGCTGAAGGGAGGCGTGGGGCGTCGCGTTCGAAAAAGCCGTCAGAAGGAAGCGACTGGCAAACAGCCACGCCAGTAAGATCAGCAAGACCGTACACGCCCCCCACGCTACTTTCAGTGACTTGCTTCGGGCGCAGGCTGCGGCTTTGCCAATAGGTTGCTACGATGCCTTCTCATCACTGTTGCAGACTGAGCTGCCAACTAAATCTTGACGGAGTCGCTCCATTTGTGCCGATGCTTCCCTTATCTGCTCAGCATATTCGTGGCCTTGCCGTGGCAGAAACCCCCCGTAGTTCTGGAGCAGGAGGCTGGCGTTCTCCTCGATGGCAGAGGTGTTGGAGCGGGCTTGGTTCGAAAGAGCAGACGTTAGTTTTTCTAGCTGCAAATCGCGCACGGCTAGCTCCTGTCTGCTCTGGGCAGTTTCCCGTTCAAGCACTCGCCCGTGATAGCGGATGAGTCCAAACAGACATGCTGTCAGCGCGAGCAGGAATAAATTGGCAACAATGGTTTCTGTCAAAGCCTTGCTTAGGCTAGTATTTCTCTCGCTCTTGAATCTCGCGAAACTGCTGGCCTCAGCCATGGAAAGGGAAGACAGAAGCCCGCGAGCTCTATCCATGTACTCCATGCCTTCGTTTGAATCCACCAGCATGAATGCGCGGTGGCGATACCCCTGTTGGCGGAAACTAATAGAGCGCTCCATCTCAGCTTGCTTTGAGTCAGCCAAAGACTCCAGCTGCGACTCCAAGGATCGTTCGCGCTCCGTCCGATTGGCTAGCCCTACACGAAGGCCGGCAAAATCGGTTCCGATCCTGCCCTTCGCGTCGGTGTAGGGCTGCAAGTAGGAAGGGTCGTCGGTTAGCAGGTATCCGCGCTGACCGGTTTCCATGTCGGTCAAGTCTTTCAGAACACCGGACATGTCCGCCTGGAGCATGGAGCTTTCCAGTGTGAGCCCCGCAAGTTTCTGCATCTGTTTTAAATGGTTCACAGCAAGATACGCATTCCATGCTATGAAAGCGAGTAGTGCGGGGGCTCCTATTTGGAGCGTAGCTCTTCGAATCATCTTAATTATGCCGCCCTTCACGTTATGTTCAGAACACCCTCAGTCGTGATTCGACTGGCTTTGCAAATCTCCTCCGCAACCTTGACCGCTGCGTCGCTGCTGCGAACCGGTCCTTCCGCCGACATAACCGAACTGGCAGCCAGGGTGAAAAGCAGGGCATCCTCCTGCTTGTCGAAGTAAAGCACTACCTGATTCGCTGCCATGTGCGTACCTCCTACGGATTGTTCTTAGGAATGATAGGCCGATTCAGCACAATAATGAGGTTGTCTCTTTTGGTGCGCCTTATGACCGAACACTCGCAACTCCTGTGTTGTCGGCAACTCTTACCTTGGGATTGCTCTAGGGTTGCCCGTCATCCGCCAGTAATCAAGGCATGCGTGAGCCTCGCGCAGATCGCTCCCGCTGTGCCGACTTATGGTTACCCATCTAGCTCGATTGCTGATCGGAGTGCTTCCAGGTTTCCAACGATCCATTCGGAACTACCTTGACTTTTCGGAACTCCCCTTCTGCAGTGCAAGCAAACGCTGCCGGATTGCCCAATGGAGCTTCGAGCATCCGCTCATGAGAAGGTGGCGAGTGCCGCCGAACCACTGAGGGTGAGGGCCCCTGTTGCTGCCACTGGAGCACAAGGTCCGCCGCAAGGATCGAAAAGGCAAGGCAGACCCAAACAATCGTTTCGGTCGCATGGACATCAAGATTTTCCCATCCGGTCACGCCGCCGATTACTCGCCCCTCAAGAAAAACCAGTGCGACCGCAAAGCTGCGAGTCATCCATTGCCGGTGCTCCTGCACCTTTCCCTTAAGAATGAAGACCATCGCAATCCCGGTAGTAATCATCCACAAGGCGGCGTCCACGGCTGCAGCGACGCTGAAAGATCGAGGATCGCCCATACGCTCCTGGAAGTACTGGATGTAAAAGCCGAGTGGCGCAGCCACGAATACACCTGCGACATAGATTCGGCCGACTACACGGTGGAGCTGCCTGAAACGATTGCGGAGTCGGTCGGAGAACTGCAACGGCGCCAGCAGCAGAGCGCACGCACCGGCGATTCCATGTGGCAACAGCCACCACTTAAACGGTTCGAAGTGCTGCCACACCGGATCCTTCGGATGCACCAGAAAACTCTCATCGTGAGGGATAACGTAAGCCAACATCAGGCCTATGGCAGCAAACAGCAAACATTTTGGACGTAACCACGAGCCCTGTTTGAGCGCTGTAAGTGTTGTTGACACGGAAGAGCCTCCACCACAGTTCATTTTCTTGTCCCCAATGACGACGGTTTGTGGGGCGTCGTAGAAAGGAAACCGCTGGCGACGGACAGCGGTTCCCTCTTCTTCGCATAGCCAGACGCTACTGCCTTCTTGCGCGATGCGGCTCCTCTGACGGGTTGTCCGCACCAACGGCTTGGTTATCCCCACAATCGTTGCGTAGCTCGTTGGGGGCTCCCCTGGGCGGCGTGCTCGTTGTGTTGTCGATGCAAGGGATTGCACCCAGGTATTCGTATATGGCTTCGATCTGATGGTCGGTCATGTTGTGAAACACCGGCCATGGCATCACCTGGAGAAGATTGCCATCGACAGGAGGCGGAAGACACGTTGCCGTACTTGGATCTGACGGAGGTTCTGGGCAGGTCAGATGGATCCTATCGAGATCCGTTCCATGCCGCAGGATTTCCTTGAATTGTTCAAGCGTGCGGCCCCCTTCCGCTCGTCCCGTTTTGTCCGGTGTCAGGTTGCGCGTGATGATATCTGGCCCAACGTATGGTCCCGAGGTTAGCCAATAATCTGGTGGCGGATACACCCCAGGTACCGGCGGGACGGCTGGACCGAAGTCGGTGCCGCCTTCCAGGTAGGTGGTCGGGTCGGTTTTTGTGGGCTGACCAAAATAGGGGTTTCCGCCTGCAGCGTAATTGAAGTTTGGGGGCCCTCCGCCGGTGTGGCAACCGTTGCAGTCGCCAACGGCGTTCACTATAAAGCTGCCCAAGCCCACCTTCCAGGGGTCTTTCCCCTTCAGATTCAGCGGGACGGGCGCTATCTCGAAACCGAGACGAACCAGTGATGCCTCCCCGTCGTCTGTGTGGTTGCCTTGGTGGTTGTCCTGCGCTTGCACGCTCGGCGGAGTGCTGAACCGTCCCGTTAGCGCAATCACACCCAGCGTCAAGACAGCTGCCGCTGCCATTTTGAGAAGTTTCTGTGTCTTCATTTGTGGTCCTCCTTTGCGATTGGTCCAGGATCGTCGCGTTTGCATCCGGGCATCGCTTTCCCGGCGCACACGCATGCAAGTTCAAAAGCAAGGTCGTTTTGGAAATCACCGCATCAGGGACTTTGCCCGGATCGTGCTCGGGCTGTCCTCACACTGGGGCGCATGATGTTTCAATTCGAGCGGGCAGGCAATGGAGAAGGTCTGGAGAATCGTGTATTCACCTGCATGGTTCTGTACTCCGAACCTACTGACAAGCCTGGACTTATTGACCATCCAGGAAGGGATGTAAAATTACAGCCTCATGGGTAGAGAGCTCAACCGTGGCGGCAGACCTCGTCAAATTTGATGAATTCGAACTGGACCTCCGAGCCTACCAGTTGCGACGTTCCGGCCGCACGCTGAAGCTGGAACGAATCCCCATGGAAGTCCTGCTCCTGCTTATAGGGCGGCCGGGCCAGTTGGTAACGCGGGAAGAGATCATTGAAAGGCTTTGGGGCAAGGACGTCTTCCTTGATACCGATAACGCAATCAATACCGCGATCCGGAAAATCCGCCAAGTCCTCAAAGACGATCCCGATCAGCCGCGATTTATCCAGACCGTCACAGGGAGAGGTTACCGATTTATAGGCCAATCCGAGGCTATTGCCCCACCCGCGACCGCGCCAGCTCAGGAACAACCCGGTTCGAGTTCGACTGCAACGACTCGAGCCTCCACTGGTATGGGAAAGCGCTGGAAGCTGATTGTTCCCGCTATCGTGGCTGTGCTGGCGTTGTCAGTCGGTGGTTACTTCTATCTCCGCCGCACACCGAAGCTCACGGACAAAGACACGATTGTGCTTGCCGACTTCAATAACACGACGGGCGATTCCGTATTTGACGGAACGCTGAGGCAAGGCTTGGCGGTGCAGCTTGAGCAGTCGCCCTTCCTCAGCCTCATCTCAGAGGAGCGCATCCAGCAGATCTTGAAGCTGATGGCCAAGCCAGCCGACGCACGACTGACTCCGGAGATCGCCCGGGAAATCTGCCAGCGAACTGCAAGCGCGGCCGTACTCGACGGCTCGATTGCAAGCCTTGGGAGCCAGTACGTGTTGACGCTACGCGCAAAGGACTGCCGCACTGGAGATGTTCTGGACGAGGAGCAGGTGCAGGCCGCAAGAAAAGAAGACGTTCTGAACGCCCTTAGTCAAATCGCAAGCAGGTTCAGAACCCGAGTTGGTGAATCGCTCGCTACGGTTAAAAGCCATGACACACCTCTCGCCGAAGCCACGACGCCATCACTCGAAGCTCTGAAAGCCTACAGTGCTGGCTGGCAGGTTACCTTTTCCTCTGGTTCAGCAGCCGCAGTGCCGTTTTTCAGTCGCGCCGTCGAGATTGATCCCAACTTCGCCAGTGCTTACGCGGCACTCGGCCGCATGTATGGCGACATCGGGGAATCCGCCCTATCTGCGCAGAATACCAGCAAAGCCTATCAACTGCGGGATCGCACCAGTGACCAGGAGAAGTTCTTTATTTCTCTCACCTACGATTTGCAGGTTACGGGAAACCTGGACAAAGCCCAGCAGACCTGCGACTTGTGGGTGCAAGCCTACCCTCGTGCTTTGATGCCTCACGGGCTGTTGTCCGGAGGTATTTATCTTCCGCTGGGCAAGTACGCAGAATCCGTCGAAGAAAACAAAATAGCTGTCGGCATCGACCCGGACTTCTCCATCGGATACGGCAATCTCGCCACCAGTTACATGGCGGTTGAGCGCACGGATGAAGCGGAAAAAACCCTACAGCAAGCGTTTGAGCGCAAACTTGAAATCCCTGACTTTTTTGTTCAGCGATACGTCATTGCCTTCCTGAAAGACGACAAGGCGGGAATGGAGCGGGAAGTTGATCTGAGTCGGGGAAAGCCGGGTGTGGATGACTGGATGTCCAACGCGGAGGGGTTCGTAGCGGCGTATTCCGGTCACGTGAAAGCCGCCAGAAAGATGTCACAGCTTGCAGCGGATTTGGCCAAGAAGGCGGACCGGCGGGAAACGGAGGCACTTTATCAGGCGGATGCGGCGGTGCGGGAAGCCCTGTTCGGAAATGTATCGATCGCAAGGCAGAGAGCTGTGGACGCACTGGCGGTTTCAAAGAGCAAGGATGTGTTGTACGGAGTCGGCTTTGCGCTCGCTCTCTCGGGAGATTCTTCTCGATCCCAAGCGCTGACGGAGGACCTCTCAAGACGTTTCCCCGAGGATACAAGGGTCCGATTCATATATGTGCCAACGATCCGCGCACTTCTGGTGTTGAGCCACAGCCAGTCAGCAAAGGCTGTCGAACTGCTTCAAACCGCGATTCCTTACGAAGTCGGGAGTCCGACTGAGGGCGGTTCTGAGTTTCTTTTGGGCGCCGGTAATCTCTACCCTGCCTATGTCCGTGGCCTAGCCTATCTGGCCGCACATCAAGGCGCCGAAGCCGCCAGTGAATTCCAGAAAATTCTTGATCACCGCGGGATCGTGATCAGCGATCCCATCGGCGCGTTGGCGCACGTGCAATTGGGCAGGGCTTACGCACTGTCGGGCGATAAGACCAAAGAGAAATCCGCCTATCAGGATTTCCTTACGCTCTGGAAGGACGCCGACCCCGACGTCCCCATCCTGAAAGAAGCCAGGGCAGAATACAGGAAGCTGAAGTAAGCGGGTTACGCCCCACAAGGCCACTTCTACGAGATCAAACTGGATCACTACTGGTAAACGCGCTAGG